>Ga0194115_10001373_pt1 | contig 31305 bp, 28 predicted proteins | sample TA2MahsurfametaG_3_FD_148656 | JGI IMG/M metagenome (GOLD analysis project Ga0194115, IMG submission 148656) | Freshwater microbial communities from Lake Tanganyika, Tanzania - TA2015002 Mahale S4 surface | ecosystem: Environmental > Aquatic > Freshwater > Lake | place: Tanzania: Lake... | reverse complement strand
TTGATTAGACGACAGAAATCACCCCTTTGAGAACACATATATATGCCCTACGAAAAATACTTAGAGGTTTTTGGTAACCGGTCCCAAAAGGGATGGGTTGACCGTATGTCGGTTAAATTACAAACTCGTCGGCAGAGAATACAAACGCGTTTCGCGAAACTGGCTCGTACGGTAAAAGGTGGGGGGGCGCGAGTTTGCATCACGAGCCAGCAAAAAGGCAAACTCGTGGAATGCAAACTCGTGCGCCCGTCTCTCCATAAGGACCGGACTCATTGTGGACAATGATCATGACGCGACGGATCTTAGACTGAGAGAGGAGCGGCCGTGACAAATCGCCTTCTGCATCCCAGACAGCCTTCTTCCAAGATGGCAACATCTTCTTCGTCATTATGGGTATCAGATACTGTCACACAACTCGAGTGTAATTTGGACGATACAACGGGGGAACTCCTTGGGCATGTGATTGAACTCCTATTGGAGGTAGGAGCGGTCGATGCATGGGCGTCGCCCATCGTCATGAAGAAGGGTCGACCGGCTCATACACTACACTGTCTTTTTATGCAGGACGTCGAATCGAAACTCCTAGAAGTCATGTTCCGTCATACGACAACATTGGGGATACGAATCTATTGTGACATTCCACGAGCGAAGCTTTGCCGTTCCTTTCAGACGGTCCAAACACGGTATCGAAACAATGAACTCGATGGGAAGGTCCAAGTGAAGGTATCTAGTTTCGTGACAGGAGAAATTATTTCCGCCAAGCCTGCATTCGATGATTGTCAATTGATATCAAAATCGTCGGGTATACCGATAAAGATAGTTTCCGAAACGGCACTTTCCGATTTTCGAACGACCAAGCGCTTACGTTCGGATACAGACAAGAATGAGCTTGGCAATGGCGTCGGCTAGAGAGAATCACATTGACAAAATGGGATGAACAATTCGGGGGTAGAAGATGTATGTAAAACACGGAGCTTTTCTAAAATATTGATTCACTCGACAGTTGATTTCTATCATACAAACGAAATGCAAACGAATGTATCATATCATATCTGTCATATGAAAGTGTTTCGAAACTCTTCATCCAAACAAGGGATGGGGCGTATATACATACACGTACATATGTAGGGCCACCGACCATGGGCAGACTGCAGGAAATTCGCCAGTTGGCCCGGCGCGGCCACCGTGTTGGATGCAAACGGGTACAGCAACACCACCGAAACGATCTTCATGGAAGAGATTCTTGACAGTGAGAACAATTTGAAGCTTTGGCGCTGTATATAGTCACCCTCTTTCTCTCACAACATGGATCAGTGTATATTCTTCGTCTCAATATGAATCAAGAATCTGGTTTCTTGTTTCTACCGGACTGTGAAATTCAGTTTTTGTCAGGACAGAAAACCTCCTTGTGTACATCCGATTCGTTTTGGGACTCCTCGTGGTGGCCTGTTTCGTTCTCGACTTCCTCCTTCGATCGTCGTGGTACTGTGGAAGTCAAAGAGTCTTCTTGTTGTGACTCGGAACGTTATCTGGAATGTTGTCCACATTGCTACCTGGCGGTAGAATGTCGGGATGATGGTAGTCTTGAATCGTCGTTATCGTTGGTAGAACCATCACCACGCTTTGATGGACGAATAGTGGATGTCAAACCAATCCAGGCTCTCTGTACGTGTCAAGAAAGACTCCATCAACGGACAGATGGTGCTCTACTTGTCGGCCTTGCCTTAACATGTCAGGAACTGGGACATGTACAGATTCACTCAATAGAAGTCATGTTCAAAGTGCCACCCACCTTGGATCATGAGACGTCGTCGGGAGTACACCAATCCCGTCCTTCCTCCAGAAATTTAAGAGGCAGTTTGACAATCACGATATCGATTCCTGAAGTCCAAACACGGCAGTCGTATCATGGACATCAAGACCGGACAACGAAGCGTCGGTATATGACCAACAGTATGAAACCACTTCCGCCCTCTACACAGTTGTTACTCTCGCTACTAAGGACGGACTGGAAATTCCTTGAGTCGATAAAGACATATCCACAAAGGCCTATACATCATCCGTCACCGCCTTTGGAGATGATCCGACGTCAACCCCTTCCATTATTTCCTTCCGATCTTGCCTTGGATGAAGTATACCGTCGAATAGGCGGTGCTTCTGACTCGACATTCGGGAAGAAGCTAGAAATTGGTGTCCCCTTTCAATCGTCTACTACAGATGCTTTGACTTGCTATGATCTTCCAAACGACATTTGGCAACATCATATTGGAACATTCCTCAGAGCGAAAACGCTAGATTCTCTTCGATGTAGTTGTAAGCACTTTCATCGTATCCTACAACCAGTCGTTCCGGGCTTGAAACTCCGACTATTTACCCATCAAATCAGATCGTTGTCCTGGATGCGACGACGAGAAGCACGATGTATCACTGAAAATGAAATGGTATCACGACCAGAGTTGAGCCTGGAATCTGATATCCATTCTGCTGCGACTGGTGGATCCACAGTCTTGTTGCAATCCCGTGACGGAAAACAAACGGTACGGATCTCACAACAGACCGGCGAAGAGGTCGTCATCCGGACGGACGATCCCTTATCTCGAACTATGGCCAGAGGAGGTTTGCTATGCGATGATCCTGGCTTAGGGAAAACCGTCACTGTATTGTCTTTGATCCTTCAAACGTTTGGATTGTCTACACAAAGGTTACACGAAGAACAGGAACAGAAGGAGGACGACGTTGCCCTAGACGAACGAATCTTCCGGGAATACTGGAGAGAACAATCCATTCCAGCATTCCGAGCACAGGCCTTGAACAGACTTTTGTCGACATTTATTCGAGTGAATCGCCCCGACGTTGCCCTTTTCATGTACCCGGTGGATCCAGTGCGTGATGGAGTACCCAACTATCTTGAAGTCATTGCCAAGCCTATGTGTCTTCAGGTTGTTCGGAAGCAAATTGAACGTCATCATTACGATCCAGAGTTTGTGTCCTTTGAAGAAGACGTACTGCTTTGCTTTCGGTAAGTTTGTATTCCGGGAAAGACGATACTAAATTGATCTACTTCCTCGCTTGATTCGATCTCACATTCGAATGATGACAGGAACGCAATGACGTATCATCCAACGGATAGTGCTATCCATAAGCTAGCTAGTCTCCTCATGGACAAATTCCATGATACGATAGCTGAGTTCAAGGCGCAGCAAGTCATTAGCGCAAAGAAATCGTTCTCGAAGGCTGCGGCGAAGCCGAACTCTGCAGTGGCAGCTTTAGTCGAAACGAATGAACGTGCCAATCTTCAAAAGGCGCTTGTACCGTCCTCTGGTACACTGTTGGTAGTGCCATCTGTTTTGTTGGAGCACTGGGAAGATCAGATTCGTTTTCATATTGACCTCGGGTATTGTACGGACAAGATACCAGTTACGTTCGAATTTACTGGAACCGCAAGTAACAATTTGAGGCTGGAAGAAATTGTTCGGCAATGCAAGATCGACGAGACCCATATGCCATTCCTCTTTGTCGACAAAAGTGGGGCCCGAAAGCTTCCATCACCACAGTTCCTTTCCATGTTCGCCATCGTCATTACAACAAACCAACGATTCACGAACGAATGGAAGAATGGTTCGTTTGAAGGAGAACTCCGTCAGCAGGCGTCAACCGGGCGGGGAAGATATAGGGGGGGAGATGAGTACGAACTCAAGTCGCCTGACACTGAATCAGATGAAGCATGTCCAATTCTCAAAGTCAAGTGGTTGCGGATGATAGTCGATGAGGGGCATTCGATGGGGCGGGGGAGTATGAATTCAGCGATTTGGTTCGCATCATGGATTTCTTCAGAGCGTCGCTGGGCAATGACTGGGTACGTTGGTTTTTTTTCAATAGCGCAGTTTACAGCCCATATTCGACTCAACATTCTCTCGCTTCCATAGAACGCCTACCAGACAAGTCATTTCACAGTCGGGTCTTACTGATCTTGCCCATCTCATGAATTACATCCAACATGATTTCTTTTCGCGTCGCCGTGGTGGAGAATTGGTTTGGAAGAATATGATTTCACATGGGTGGGGTCAAGGCGCCTTATGCTCTTTCTTTCGACTCAGGAAACTTCTCGACCTGTTGATGGTTCGTCACACCAAGAAAGATATTCTCGAACTGCCTCTTCCAAAATATCAGTCACGAGAGATGTCGATGGGAACGGCAGAGGTTAAGACTTATAACACTTTGGTCTCCGCTGTTCAATCAAATCTTGCTATCACATCGATGGAAGGCAAGACATCAGGTCTCCAAGATTCACTGTTGCACAGGTCACAGAGCAAGCATGCAAGGAAGGCACTACGAAACGTCAGACTTGTATGCGTCGGCGGGATTCAGGTCTTGCCGACAATTACAATGCGGTACTGGACGGAGTTTCTAGCTGACTTCGGCATGTATAACCCAGACGATACACTTAAGGGCAAGATGGAACGATATTTATCTCGAGCAACAACAGAACAAGTTACACCTTGTGATTGTTGCGGTATACTACTCACTACACTACTTGTCGTCCCTTGCGGAGGTACGTTTCGGTAATCCCGATAATATTGAGAAACAATGGAGTTTACTGACAGTTTTTTGTGTGCGTGGTCTCTGTGTCGTAGATCTGGTGTGTACCGAGTGTTTCGATTCGAAATCCAACAAATGCGTAGTTTGTGACAAGGAATTCGACGTGGATGTATTTCAGAAGCTTCAACCGGGTATGGATTACCAGTGGCTTCACAACATTCAGGAAGAAGCCAAGAAAAGGAAAGGCTCTACAATGTCAGACTTCACTGATTCAGAGAGTGCTTCTGGTGTGATGGTGCTCGACGATGGCAGAGGGATTCTTGCACCTGCCGCCGATTTGGCTGATCGGGGACGGACTGCAAAGCCTGGCGATGGGCACGTTTGCGTGTATAGCCCTCGGCGAACGGATGGTCAGTGTGAGCTTTGTTGGAAAGAACACGACTACTGTAATTTATTGCATCAGTCGGGACGTTGCCAAGTGTGCCACCGCACAGCCCAGTCCTGCCCAGAGTTTGAGACGAAACCTTCTTTCGTCGTACAGAAGCTTGTATCTCTGTATCGAGAAAAGGAAAAACAAGAGTCATACGCTCAAGGTTTGAAAGCGTCGGAGAAACATGCAACATCTTCTAGTACTGAAAGGAGACCACTAAAAGTGATTGTTTTCTCTCAGTTCCGTAACGTTCTTGACGCGGTAGGAGATCGTTTAATTCGACGCTGTGGGACGGCCTGCGTTGCAGAGTACTGGGGATCTCACAGAAGGAAGGCGCTCCGCCAATTCGCAAAGGATAAACAATGTTTTTGCATGTTGTTGGGGAAGGACGGCAGCGAGGGGTTAGATCTAAGTTTCGTCACCAACCTCATTTTCCTTGAACAAGTATATGATAAGTCACTTGAGGAACAGGTTGTCGCAAGAGCATGGAGAATGGGTGCAAAAGGTCCAGTGGAGGTTGAGACTTTGGTAGCCAGAGAGAGTGTTGAGGAACTTATGTCTCGTCTGGACTCGGATTTGCATAGAGGCCTAGAACCAAGTGAGATGCAGGGGATCCAGGCGGTCACCGAGAAAGATGCTGCTGCCTCAGAGTATCAAAGCGCCAAGCTACACTTTCTCTTGAAGAACCTTCGACTGATCACAAGCCCTGATACTTGTCCATTAATAGCTGGTTCCGACCTTCAGAAAACAGTTTTGTCCGACTCGGCTCCAGAATCCTCCGTCGGAGACTGTCATGTTGTCAAGGTCGGAAAAAAGCGAGTTTGTTTCGATCAGGGATCAACTTAAGAAAAGTACTAGTAATCGATCTAACGCCACAAGAGTAGTAGAGGCTGTAGGGTGTTCCTTTAGATTACACCTGAAAGTGTAGTTTCATTAAGGTCTGACCAGTCCATCCTCCTGATTTTGGCCACGATGCGACTAAGTCGTTCCATACCGATGCGCAGTACGGTTTGCGACACCCAGGCGTAGCAAATTCTATACATTCCAGGCATACGGTCTCGTTGACTCTCTCCAGGTGTGAGTATCAGTCGACCATGATCTATCAGGAGTTCTGATAGCTTGGCCTCCCACTCCATTGTCTTTTCTGGTAATAGCGAACTAAAGTCGACGTAGACAAACATTCCAGCCTCGGCGGGCACAAAAGGAAGGACCATTTCCTCCAGTTTCTCCGCGCAAATGATATATGACTCCCTTAGTCGTTCCCGCGAAGTATCCAGGTACATGTCGACAAAGTCATCATCAGTCAAGAGCTCTGAAACTACCATTTGCATGGGGTGCCCTACACCGGAGAAAATGTTCAAATTTGCCAAGCCCTGCATGAATGTCACATTTTGAGAGTAGACGAAGCCTACTCTTAAGCCACTTGCTCCAAAATCTTTGGAGATGGACCATAAGAAGTGAACATCATCACCAAGATTGTTGTCTAACACGCGGATGACGGACTCGAATGAAGTGTCATTCCTTTTGTGGGTCGATAGGGCGTAAATCTCGTCCATGATCGTATGAAGATTTCGTCTTCTCGCCCAACGAATTAGATTACTAATGATATTCGGCCTGTAGATTACCCCTAGAGGATTGTTGGGATTGGTGACGAGGACAAACCGTGGATTCAAGCCTCTTGATCTCGCCTGCATGAATCCCATATCCAGTTCGGCCTCTGTTGGCCCTTGTGCTGGATTGGCCATGTGAACAGGGAATGGTACAATACCTGCCACGACCTGACATTCCAACAATCGCATTTTGGCTTTCAGAAACAGGTTGACAACGCACGATGAGGGAGCCCAGTCAAGAATCAACTTACCGCCATATCGCTTTCAAAAGCCGCTGTGTTTCGGACGATTCAACGACGAGATGAACGTTAGGAATACTACATGCAAGCTCTTACTACCACAGGCAGGAAGTAAAACATACCATAGTAGGGTGCCGGTATCAAGCACGCATCGTTTGCTTCGCCGAGGAGATAGAAGAGTGAATTCAACAAACCGGTAGCCCCAGGGCCGATACCGACATTTTCGGGCCGGATAAGTGCAAGGGCTTGATCCGGCGTAAGATTCACCTGATCCGTCTTATAAAATCGTTTGGCAATAAAGTATGCAGCTGCCTGACGAGCGACTGGAAGTCCAAGAAAGGAATTATAACAATACACGACAGAATCAGAAAATGCTGCTGTCGCCGTTCCAGGATTCATGAGTCGCTCAGCCAAGATGTCAATAACAAGCTTGTTTTCTGCCATACACAACGGAATATATCCACCGGGATTGTGTACCGGATCACAGAGAGAAGAAAGACCTTTCAAAAAAGCCTCGAGATAGGGTACCGGTGGGCCTAAGGCTTTCATACAACGCTTGCTGACATTGGAGTCCGTCGAAACGTCGGCCTTCTCTCTCGCAGTATTCGCGTATGTTGCGTTTTGTCGTTTCTCTTGAGATATAGCCGATAGTCTCCAGTACGCGGTCAGACCAAAGAGGAGTGATGAAATGATCAAAAGAGATCGCTCTTCCGAGTATGCCATGACGAAACTTTCTAACACGGAAAACGTTCGCCTTCTTCGTTTGCACCCAACAGATAGTTACGATTGCCTTCAGTCCTTCCTTAGCTCCGACAATCAATGGAAGTAGCAGAAATAAAATTCTGATTCTCAAGAGTATCGTGATGAAGTTGTATCGCCGTTCACTGTCAGATATGGATGTCTTTCACTTCCAAAACGAATAAGAGTTATGGCGTTGGACAGAGGCGAAAGCAATGATGATGACGCTCTCCTTCGTCTACTAGGAAGCGAAGGCAAAATATTGATCTCTCCTTGACAAATGGTGTCAACCAGGGAGCGAGGGCTGTGTGTCGAGACGTGCATATTTTGAAGCAAAGGCTTTGCACCAATGCAAGGCTTCCAGCTGTAAGCAAGATAGAGGAACCGAAACATATATGTACGGTACGCTATGATATCAGTAGACGGCGATGCATATCATACGATCTAACGATCCCTCACCATCCTAGAAGTTTAAGTACGTACATCACAAGTCTTATGGAATCACTATTGACAGGTTCAGAAGACAGTCAGCGTTATGTTTCTAATGCCGTTGCTCATCGATGTAATACCAACGTGAAATAACGGGGTCAGAAAACCCTGCGCCTTCAATACTACCAAGAATTTGTTTACGGACATCATTCAATTCATCTTGAGAGTCCACCGTACATCGGACCCTAGCTTGTCCTCCTTTGGTCTTGGTAGGATCAAGCCATGATGACGCATCGACTATCCTATTGGGAGCACTTTGCCTTAAGACGGTGTCAATTTTGTTGATACATGCCACGCACCCCATTGTGGGGATATCGACTTCCACGACGGCTTCAATCATCCCCCCGCTGCCCGTACCGACCAATTCGTATTTCTTCATGGTAGATTCAACCATCCATCGATTCCAGAAATCGACAATCTCTGGTGAAAGTGCCAAAGTGAGCCGTATCAAACCTTGTCCAATAGTTGGTGGAGCGACCCAGTTCAAATAGGCTAACAAGGACAATAGGGCTGGTCTCAGTGGACCAAGAATCGTATTAAAGCCAGCACACCCTCCCGCTCCGACTAATGCATTGATAACAAGTTGCACGAGGCAGCAGGAACTTGATAGGAGTGGCAAGACCACATTTCGGAGACTTGATCCGAAAGCATCATGGAGGAGGATACTAGACGACGCCGTTGTCTTATTCCAATAGGACCAAAGAAATGTCCCTACCCTCCCAGCAATACCTGACATATGCAGCGCGGTAAAGAGAGTGACGGACACGCCAACTTTGGGAAGGAAACCTGGTGACCAAATAAGAGAATACGAAGATGCCATTCGACGTGTCACATCGGATGGTTCCGTTGAATGTGCATATAATGATACCTGCTGACTCGTTGTCGTTATAATCTTCTGTTCACCTCGGATTTCCGTAGTCTGTCGATACTTCGATGGAAAGGAACCAGGAAGAAAGGCTCCTCCACCGTTGGGGTTCGTCGTCCTCGTCGTGACGATGTCAGTATCATAACGATTCAGACCAAAGGTGGACCCACCACCTTGAACGAAACATGAAACACCGACGAATAATCCTGTTGTGGCTAGCCTTGATAAGGATCTTGATTGTGACATAATCACAAAGGGGAGTATACGAATCAATGTAAAGTGAAGGTTCATTTGCGGAACATGAGAGAAAAGGATATGTTTCTGTCGTGCAAACTTCCTTGATCTTGTCGCGAAGAAGAAGGGCCACAATCTATTGGGCATATCTTGTAGCAGATATCATACATAGGCATAATACGTCGGAAGAACGTGTATATGTGCATACATACGACCGTATCGGAGACGAATTTCTCCATATATGTACGATTCCATATCTATAGCCCCAACGTCAACTCTTCTGTGACGATCAGAGAGATATGGCGAATCTTGTTCTATCCAACTTCAAACTAACGGAAGTAGTAAACATGACTTCCAAAACGAAAACACTTCCCACAGAGGTCGTACCCTCGTGACGATTGCCTTGCTCAAGGCTCAACTTGAGATTGGAAAATGAGGATTGATAAACGTTGTTGTGTTTTGCTCGTGGCTCTTGCCACCGAAGTTGGAGCCTTTCAAGTAATTAGGAAGACAAATGTTCTGCTTCCTCCCATGCGAAATGAACAAGCTCCTGTTTCGAAAACAACGCTCCACTATCGAATTCCATTTTTTGGTCAAGAGGAGGAGTCTACTCCACCTCCTGAAGGGGACTCAGATATCTCTATCGATACGACGGGACCGACCGATACAGTCGAGAAGACGCCATTTCGAGCAAAGATTACCGAAGAGGAGGCTTCTGTCGTCATCATTGGGGGTGGGGTGAGTGGTTTGACTGCTGCCATCAAGGCCGCAGAAGGCCTGAAGAAAAAGGCGGGGGCCAACGTCCTACTGTTAGAATCAGAATCACAATTAGGTGGGAGAGTCATGTCCGAAACAACCGCCGATGGGTATGTCCTTGACAAGGGATTCGCAGTCTTCATTGAGGAATATCCTGAAGCGAAGAAGTTACTAGATTATGATGCCTTGAAACTCCGACCATTCCTACCTGGTGCATTGGTAAAGCTTAAGTCTCGGAATCAACTTGTTCGTGTGGCTGATCCTATCCGAGACCCGGCCGATACTCTCAATTCCCTCCTCGCTCCCGTCGGATCCCTCCTTGATAAGGTTGAAGTCCTACCCTTGATCTTCAATGTCCGTTCGAAGACGATTAGCGAACTGTTCGAAGAACGACAGACGGATACAGAAACGGCATTAATCGAACGGTGGGGATTTTCAGATGACTTTATTGAAAAGTTTTTTAAACCATTTCTGGAGGGCATTTACCTTGCCCCCTTGTCGAAGCAATCCTCCCGAATGTTTTCCTTTGTTTTCAAAATGTTCTCGGAGGGGTCTGCCACTCTTCCTCAGGGGGGAATGGTCTCTGTGAGTAACCAACTGATTGAGAAAGCTGAGAAAGCTGGTGTGAAGATTCTAGTCGACACGAAGGTTAGTAAGATCAGTGCTGGGAAAGAGGAAGGATTCATCATTGAGAGTGCCAAAACGAAGCAACGGTTTAAGGCACCATCGATGATTGTCGCTACGGATGGTCATGTGGCACAACGACTTCTTTCGGGTATACCAGGATTTGAAAATTTAGGCGAATTACCCGAACAACCCCAACTATCGGTCGGATGTCTGTATTATGCCTTTAAGGGATCTGCCCCCGTAGAGGAACCCATCTTGATTTTGAATGGGATTGGTGATGCAGCGGGGACGAAGGAATATCCTGTGAATAATGTTTGCTTCCCATCTGTCGTCAATGATGGGTATGCACCACCGGGGTATAATCTATGTTCTGTGACGGTCCTTGGGACGGCGATGAAGTTATTTGAAGGCCAACCGAAGGAACTGGATGCAGCCGTCCGAAGACAACTTGGAACATGGTTCCGAGAAGAGCGAAGTGCAATTCTCAACGAATGGCAATTGAAAAAGATTTATTTTATCCCCAATGCTCAACCAGCACAATTGAATGGTCCATCTCCTGCCAATGTCAACGGGGGACGTCCTAGTAACACCTTTCGGGGTAAGGAGCTTCCCGCTGGCCTCTTCGTTTGTGGAGATCACATGGCCACCGCCACGTTGAATGGTGCCCTGGAATCTGGTGCTGGAGCGGGACAAGCAGCGGGGAAGTATGCGATGAAAAAACCAAGTCCTGCAGCTACTGCTGCTGCATGAGACGGTACTGTACTGCTTAGGTAATACCGTTAAGATAATTAAGCTATATGTTTCCTTCGAGTTCAAACTAAAGTCACGGTTTGTGGTTACTGACAATGGCACGACTGGACACAAATTGCATTGGTCGGTTCCCGACGACGACGTCGACAAGATCCTTCATGAAAGCAACGAAATGAAGCTTGACATCGTTGCTCAAAGTATCCGGCGGTGGAATGATCGGGTTGACGTTGACCTCCAGAAGATATAATCGTTTATTTTCGGTCACCATAATGTCAAGACCTGCGACAACAAATTTAACGGCGGGGGAGTTGGGCTCTTCGTGGGCTGACGATGCGACACGGTGTGAGATATCCTTCAGTAGGTGCTTTGCGAATATCTGAGCAATGAAAATTTCAAGCCGATCTTGTAGGTCCCTAAGCTCGGGGACATTGTCCAAGAGTTCAATTTCTTGTGCTCTATTTGTGACATGCGCAATCTTGTTGTCTCGCTTGTCGTTTTGCTCTACGGAGACGGATTCCCCGGCGATGCGAACTTCGTGCTTTCGATACAAGAACGTATCGACAAAGTCCTCAGTTTCCCATCGCTCAACCCCCACAACGTAGCTACGAATATGAAACTTTCTTCGATCTCGAATTAAGAGACATGGCCTGATTTCAGCTTGAAGCACTGGAATAGAAGGAGCATGGATGTGAATTAACTCGAAATCAAAAATCGAAGAAATTGTGATACAAAATCACTGACTTACCCCAGCTTGGGACTCTACCCTTGGAAGCGATCAGGTCATCGAGAGAATTTGACAGCCGCTTCTTGTGCTCAGCGATAATTTCGTAAATCTCTTCGTCATTTCTCACAAAGAAGATACCTGTTCCGCGAGAACCCATCGGTTCCTTCAGCACGGCGAAAACTTCCTTGGCTTCCGTAGTCCCACTAAGGACTGGCAAGCTCTTACCTACCAGATTGCGGCATTCATCTTTCGAAACATCCCAACTAAGTAGAAGCGATGGAGGCGATAGTTCAAGATGGTCACATCGACATCTCTGAAGCGTTCGAAACAGTTCATCCTTGTCTTCCAACCCATCAAAGGCCTCGGAAGTTGCATGCGATGCACGAAGAAGTCGTCCTCCTTCACCCTTGATCTCTACACGTAAGGGGCAGGGCAACGGTGCCTTTTTTCGTCGACGTCGTGAGGGTGTTGCAGCTGGTACGGCTGTGTCATCTGTCTTTGCGTCTCCGAGTAGGGAAGACGGTAATTCCGTTACGTCTGCCACAACGGAATAGTCAACATTTTCTTGCCAAGCTTCTTCCAGCAACCACTGCCAAGGTTCCAAAATGCTGCATACAACTGTGTTTGGAGCTAGGAGTATATCCCTTGGAGGGGAAGTTGGGGCAACGGGAGGGGGAGGTGGATTTCCAGAGGCAGCCGGTCCATCTTCCTCCACAAGGTTGGCCTTACTTCCCCGTCTGCGAAATAGACCCATTTTTTGAACTTAATCCCTAAGAAGAGCTAACGAGTCGAGTATCCCTTGCGAGTGAACTACCGTGTTAATCCGTTACTTTCATGAAGGACGAAAACGGATGAAAACAAGGTCCAAGGGTCGGGTACAGGTATCTGAAGGCTCTTGGCCTACAAATGTCCCCCTTGTCCAGCACCAGTGGTTTATTTTTTTGTTTGTCACAAGAACTTCGGCGCTCAGCGCATTTACCCGCTACTTCGCCTGTCTGCCCATATATCAGTTATCAATGTGTCGTGCCAAAAATTCAAAAAGACTTCACTAGTCCGGGGAATGACTTGTTTGACTATACCGTGTACCCAGATTCGTGATTCGAATCTTGCTTGGGGGGCCTCAACCCGCAAAATCGAACAATTTGAGATTTTTCATTCTGTCATATGAAATGATGATACTAACAGTAACGTTGTATCACTTACACAACCCAAGTTGCCATCCTACTCTACACGTTCTGTGGACGTCCTAGTTGGTAGCAAGCCGCACCATTGATCGTCAAAGACGACATAATCAAGGCTCCGATTGCTACATCTACACACTGCAAGGGGCCATCATGAACTGTCTACATTCGGACAACTTGATTGAGATTCACGTCGGTACGTTGCGAGAACGCTACAAGAAAACTTGGATCCCGAATGGCTGCGTTACAGTCCCCACAAAGAGAAGAGTACAGGAGTCTAAGTTTCATGCAGTCTGAAAATTACAGTATCTTAGCATCTCCTGGGACATCTATTTCCAACCGATACAACTAGAGGAGCCCCATCTCATCACATCTCGTCCTGAATTTACACCGATCGTCCGTAAATCCAATTGAAGGGCTTCGGGGCTACTTCTTCGGTGACCTTCTTCTTCTTGTTCATCGATCGCTCTGCAAGCTTTCGGTAACGTTCTGGGAGTTTGCAGATGTACTCACGTTCCTTCTCCGCCTCACTAGAGAGTCCCTCAAGCTTTTCAAGATCCCATCTGTCCACGAGGTGACGGATGATATCGGCGTAGTCAAGTGCCGTGTAAACTCCAAGGCGTTGGGCAACTTCGGAGAAGTCAGTGTACAACGACGCACTGACTCCATCAGTCATGAGCTCGGCAGGCATCGAAATTTGGCCCCGCATCATTTCTCCGAATACCATAATAAGACCATCCGCATCACGCTTGATGATTTCTTCGCCAAACGTTTGGTATGCCTTTTCGTGACGGCCTTCATCACCGGCAATTTGGGCACAGATCCTACGAAGTTGCTTATCTCCATATTGTCCGGCCAGCCGTCCAACATTGGAATGAGAGATCTTGGTCGCTCGTTCTTGGAAGGATGTGTACACAAAACCTCTGTAGGGATCCTTACGTGCATCCGGATTGAATCCGTTGGTGATCAAGTGTTGGATAGTCACTTCAATAGATCGCATATCACAACGTCCGCCGAGGTACAAATATTTGTTCAATAGATCTCCATGACGGTTCTCTTCCGAGGTCCATCCACGGCTCCAGCGTGCCCAAGCGGTGTCCGTGTCCCCCGTTGGATCATCGCATCCTTCAAAGGTGTTTAGCAGAGTCTGGTAGGTGGGAAGAGCCTCTTCTGTGACCATATCTCCGATCAATACTATCATAACTTCATCAGGCACGCCGGCTGCCGCCTTTCGAAGCTCCTTAACTTCATCTTCCCAGCCTTCCTTAGAAAGGTCAGGAAGGAAGTCTTGTGGTTGCCATGCTTTCTCACCAGTTTCCAAGAGCTGTAGTAGAGGATAAAGCAAGTTAGACAAGTCCATCAACAGCATTCGATGGCTTCTGGGCTGCATGACGAACCCTAGGCCTGGATCACTTATTGATGGCACTATTCTATTCTGCACTTACGATGTTGTCAACCATCTCTCCGGCAATCGGAGCAATATCTTCGATGACCTCAACATGCTTTGGGTATAGGAAATTCGTCGCCTTGAGGCGTTGTAACAGGTTCGACCCATCAAAAGAAACTCCGCAAATATCCTGGTACTCCTTCTTTGTGATAGTTGTCGGGTCAACTGCAACATTCAAAGCAGAACTGGCGCGGGCAAAGGAAGGCTTACTTGCGTGGAAACCATAACCGACAGCCACCAAACATGAGGCTATCGCTACCCGAACGTAATTTTCTGCAGGGGAAACCATTGTCGAGAAACTAAGTCTGTGATGTATGGGATCCAATGCGTTCTCACACAACCTTTGGTTGTTACGAGTTTGAGCAACTTCGACAAAAGTAACGACGTCATGTCTTTCTCGCAGTCGAAAACGGGGCGTCACACTCCTCACGTACTAGATTACTAGCCGTGTGCTTTTTGCTTCAACGAACCTTATCATCCCTGCGAGGGTTCGCATGCGACAAAGCCACGCAAGACATTCATCTTCTAAAGCATGATGCGCGCTTGTCAAGACCTCAATCACAGTCCAATCAAATTGAACCGAAGGCACATTGATGTCGCAGGGTGTACCCTCCGACATCTTATATAGCCGGTGGAGACTCGAGGAAAGTTGTTTTCATTTAGTAAATCATGAACCAATCACCGTCGCAGTTCCCATGATGAACGGCGACGTGGGATGATGACACTTTTCTCCGAATCCCGAGTGTCACTTTTGGTCGAATGGTTCGCGAGTGATGACGTGTCGTGGAAGTGAGTCACCCAGGGTCAGGCACGTTCATGCCACGCGTAGTATGGATGGAGTCGTAAGTGACATTAATACGTAGAGTCCCCGCATATTAGGTATGTCGAATAAATATGGGCGTATGTATAGACGCACGAGCCATCCATCATGTGGAGGCAGTCTGGGAACACAGAGCGTAAAACTGTAGAAAAAATATTCGAAGAGGTGTTACAGTGTGCCGAAAGCCCGAGCATTCGTCGTTGCTTCAAAAGCAAAAGAGCAGCTGAGTAAGGTCGAATGGGAAGAGTCGAACATATGGTGATGTAGGCCGTTAGCGAAGTATTGCCATGAAGCGTTTCAATTCAGTTTGGACGGCTCTAGTAGCGGGGATTGCAATCGGAAACGGATTCTCTGTCACCGGATTTATTCTTCGGCAGCACCCGCAGAGTCCATGCCCATTCAGACTTCAAGAGGCTACAGGCCCATCATCTAGATCATATCATAATGTTTCTACGCCACAGGTTTTTGGAGACGAAGGTCGAAGAAAACGCAAACGCTCTGCCAGTAACACGCAAGGACTTCGAACGCCTCAAAGGACGAATCAGCAAGCAAGGGATATTGGAGTGACGGAAGAAAGTGGAGACTGTTCTATAGAAGCATTCGCCTACGTTCGTAGTTTACGTACACACCAGGATGTCGATGAATGGATGTTGGACACAATACGCGACGTACCTCAAATGTTCGATAGGTGGAGGACTAGATCTCATATCGATTTCGTTAAGCTTCTTTTAGAGAAAAAGGCCTACAATGCGATCATGACTTTCTTACGGCATGCCACGAAATCAGATGTGAAGGTGTATACAACAGCAATGTTTGGTTTTGCGTTGTCAATCGGTTATAGACATCTTGCGATGGAAGTCTTGAATCTCATGGATCAAAGGTGTGTCCAGCCGACATCTCTCACCTTCATCGCCCTCTTTGGATCTGTCGACGGGGGGAAGGCTACATCCAATCTGATGAAACGAATCGAGAGTTACAAGAGGGTGGAGTTAACTGAAGAAGTTTTCAACTCGGCTATTTTTGCATGCAAACGGAGAAGCTCTGATGGGGAGACATCGATGTCTTGGCAGACTGCTATGAACCTCCTTCAAGTGATGCGTCGAAGACGGATCCATCCTACCGTCAAAACATATCATGCACTGTTGCAAGTTCTTGGAGGGACTGGGCAGGTGCATATGGCAAAGTCGTTAGTTCAGCAGCTTCATAGTACGGCGGGTATGCATGCAGATGATCGCGTATGGGCGGCGGCGATTAATGTCTGTGCAGACATTGGTGATTATCATGGAGCGCTTCATTTTGTTGAAGAAATGAATGCAAAAGACCATCATCCCAACCTTCTAGTTTGTTCAATTCTTCTCAAGGCCTTCGCAGTCAGTGCACAAGACCAGCTAGCACTTCAAGCACTAGATATGATGGTCGGTACGCTAGCAAAGGACGAACCGCCAAGACGATCGATCCCTTATCAATTCCATCTCCCCCAAGTACCTCCCGACCGTATCGCACTCAATACCGTAATTTCAGCATGTGCAAAGTCTGGCAGTCTGGTGGGTGCCATCGAGGTACTTGACCGAATGAAGGCAGGTGAATTTCTGGATCCTACCAGTGGACAAGAAATCGCGCCCGATCTCATTTCGTACCACAATATTCTGAAATTCTCTACTGACCCCGAGTTTGCGATGAACTTGGTCAAAGAAATGCGACTGTCAAGAAGGAATCGAAAGGGTGTCGTTGTTCCAACCAGTGTCACTTTCGCTCACGCAATCAATGCGTGTCAACAGGCAGAATCCCCAAATTCACAATGTGCAGCAAGGCTACTGAAGTGGGCTCTAGATGATGAGATCCAACCTACAGTATACATGTTCGCGCCGGCAATCTGGGCTGCCCAGAAAAGTGGAGACCGTGCCGCTGCATTAAGGTTCTTTGTTCAAATGACCGAACTTGGTTGCAGTCCAAATTCGGTGGCATACAATGGAGTGATTTCAGCCCTCTGTGACAATGGAGATGTGGACCACGCAATTCTCATTTACGAAGAAATGAAGGACAAAGGGATGTGCATTAATGGCCCGGTAGTCAAGGTGAGTATCACTGTCAGTTGACCTATCGTGATGCTGTACGGCCATCTCGTTCTCACAATTAACTTAACTATATTCGTGTAGCGCTTTGCAAAGGCAATACAGTCCATTGAGACAATCGAAGAACGAAAGGAATACTTGGAGAGAATCGTCAATCTTATGGATCGGTCCGAAAGGAGTATGGGATGCGGAGGGGCAATATTCGTGATGCTTCTTGGCGTATATGGTCAATTAGGGCTGGTTGACGACGCGTTAGATGTTTTCTACGGTATCATGGGGCAGAAAGATGCAACTTGTTTACGCTCAGTTCTCCTCACATGCAGTCTTGCCAATCCACCACGTTGGCAAGAGGCGGTTTCTATTTTGCATACCAGTGATATCGTTGAAGAAAGCTCTGGACCAGGCCGAATCGATCAGGGGGCACTGAGCTACGCGATTATGGCATGTTCAAAGGCCAACGAATTCGAAGAAGCCCTTACTTTGCTGCATCTTTACGGCCGGAATACTCAACGTACTTCAGGTGGAAAAATGGCAAGTACAATTTCAGTTGCGTCATTGAACGCGCTGATAGCAGCGTGTGGACGGAACGGGAAGCCGGACTTGTCTCTTGAACTGTTGAGTTGCATGGAACGAAGATACGGTGTTGGTCCTGACTCTCGAAGTTATCGCAATGCGGCAATAGCCTGCAATAAGGCTCAGCACGAAGAGCTTCGTTCCGCAATCAAGGATACCGGGTCACATCAATCAGGACTTCAACGAGCGTACAAGTGGTGGGAATGCGCGCTTGCTTTGTTGAGACGGATGCGGGAGGAGGGGATTTTACCTGATGTTGCGACGTATTCCGCTACCATCAGCGCATGCGAATCTGCTGGGGAATGGCAACGTGCGCTAGGGGTACTCCAAACGATGTTGGACGACGAAAACGATGATGATAGTGACCAATCAGTTCTCAACTTGTACTGTTTCAACGCAGCCATCAGTGCGTGTGAGAAGGGCAACGCATGGGTTGAGGCCCTTGAGCTGTATGAGCGTATGTTGGAGATCGGTGGATCGGTTCAACCGAATGTTGTGACTTTGAGCAGTCTATTGGAGGCTCTGGAGAATGCAGGACAACGGGAACTCGCAACAACCAAGTACATAGAGGGACGCAAACTCAACATAGTCAACCCATGGCGACAAACAAAGGATGTGAACGGGGAGTATGTGAGGGCGATAGACTTACACAATTTTTCGGGGGCCATGGCCAAAGCTGCCATACGGACCTATATGGACGGCAACCTCGTTCGGACGAAACCATCACGCGTCCTAGAGGATCTGGTAATCATTCCCGGCAAGGGCAGTCACAGCGAAAAAGATCCTGTTCTGCGACAGGCAGTCCTCTCTGTGCTATTAGATGAATATGGTGTCAAAGCCATCATAGACGAATCGAATCTAGGAAGAATAATGGTATCGGCCGAGGAGCTGTCGAGGCATATAGCTAAGAACCGATGGGAGTAATTCATAGCAAAATAGCAACTGCGTTACCTACTTCTTCAGGCCACCTTTTTGAAGATGAAAATAGTGTCAGACGATGTACATCCTCTCATTACTCGCAGGTCGTCGTCCAAGTAGGTTAGATCCAGCATATTCAATGGCCCCAGACTCTTCCAGTGATCAGCCCGCGTCGATGTGGGACCATACGAGACCCTATCGGGTTCAATCTCGAGAATGATCGATGGCTGCCCAGTAAAGAGAGACACGCTACTTCGAATATCCCAGTTCCCAGTAACTGTCACATCAAATGAGGCAGAAGAAGGTATCGCTTCAATTCTCTCCTTGTATTCAACATCCGTTAGGAACTTGCTGGCTTTTAAGATTTGTTTCACTCCTCCGAATTTCCCATTGGGGAAACTTCCACCTAGGCCACTCAAGCCCTTGTTGAACTTCATCGCCGAGGAACTGGAGTACAGAAGCTCCCAAGTTCCCGCAAGATCCTTTAGCTCAATCTTTCCCTCTTTCAGACTAATCATGTTTGTTGGCTGCCTTTCGAGAACTTGGACGATATTCAAGACTTGGCTCTGGTCTTTTTCGGAAGCTTCTAGGCCACACGGTAGTTTGTCTTCTTCCTCGATGAGATCAAGAAAACCAAGCAAATCATCCTTCACCCTTCGACTAGCCGATAGGTCTGGACCAGAACCCATCTTTTCCTCGTCTCCGTCTTCAAAAAGGGAATCGATTTCTTCATACAGTCTAGCGAAGCCATCCTCGTCTAGCTTCCCCGACTCGGTCTGCTGAGTCTGGTCAAACATATCCTGAAGCTCAGATAACAGTAGATCTCCTTCCTGGAGCATATCCTGCAATTCTGCCCAGTACTTTAGGTCCTCCATCCCAACTAAATAGTCCTCATCGGCAAGTTCCGCGAAGAGAACTCCTGGAGGAAGAGATTCACCTTGGACCATTCTTCGTGGGCCGGGATTGGGTGACGGTGTCTCTTCAAGGTCACCCTCGTCGTCGTCGTCGTCGTCGAATTCAAAAAGCGCATCCAAAGCAACGTTGAAGCTAAGAAAACCATCTACATCAAGCATAAGTTCGCCAGAGCCAGGACTTTTGGGTGTTTTCGCCCATATCTCTTCAAATTCGTCATCCCCCAGTAGGCCTTCCGATAGGAGTTTCTGAACTTCTTCCCACGCCCGTAGGGATTCCTTAGACATCAGTCCTGCATCATCGCATAGTGTATCGTAAACTCCTTCCAATTCGGCTTCGACTGTCTCATCTTCAGAGTCAAGACTATCCTCATCTTCGTCGGTAGCTACTGGAACAGAGGTAGTAGATTGACTCGGTGTTGTATTGCCTTCAACGTCTTCGATTTCCGCTTCAAAGAGATCATCTACATCGCGATATATTTGTACAAAGGAATCTACATCTATCCTGGTATCTTCGCCTGCTACATCCGGGAATTTGGGCGCTGCAGCCCAGACGTCTTCGAGCTCTTCTAGCATGAGATCTTCATCTGCCTAAAGGAGAGGAAAAGGGCAAGCATTTTGAGACTCTAGACCTGCGGAAATTCCATTGACATTTCCACTTCAATTATGGATGGACAGTTGACCTCATTCTGAACATCTCCTACATTGTCGTGGAGTAATTCTAGAGCTGTGTTTTTGAAATTCTTCCTCGGTCGTTTGGCTGTATTTTGTGCGTATCAGCTAAAGAACCCCTTTGGTGAGACTTACCAGCATTTCAGAGAAGGGGGGCATTGCCAGCAAGGCAGACTTGGTCATAAGCCCATCTTTATCACAAAACTTAGTGAAGAGCTCTTGAATAGCATCGATATTATCGGCTTCCACAAAACCGTTCCCTGTTTCATACAACATCAGTGATCGATAAGGGATATCATTTCTCGTCACACATTGCGGTTCCATGGAAGACTTGGTAAAGGCAGGACTGATTGCTCGACTGCAGCGAGGACCATGTACAAACGTAAAGGCGGATCCAATCGAGCAAAGTATAGACGATGTCGTCGCCACTGACAGAAGATGTCTCGTCGCAGCCAACGTCATCTCTATTGGGAAAAAGGTGGCCGCGTCAGGATAACCTTGAAGTTTGCTTCTAGTCTTGTTGACAGTATACCCGAGAAGCTTGGTCGACTCCTCCCTCAAGCTTAGGGCTAGTCTCCTATGCCCTCTTAAGAGATCGCCACCTTCTCGTCTCTTTCCTCCAGCCTCGAGGGCAAGAGATGTGTCTGACACATATCACCATAACTTGCCCGATTGGATCGGCCTTCCAGATGAATCATCAGCATAGGCAGAAATGTGTTCCATTTGCTTCCACGTGTTCGCCTGTCTGACACGAAGAATAAAGAAAGTTGAACACAATTGAGTCGTATGAATCGAAGATTCGCATTTTTCAGACGAACAATTCGACTGCAAAAGCAATCAAAATGTAACTTACAGTTAGTTTATGTACGGTACCCTAGTCTACCCTAAAAATCAAGGCGCCATCAGACAATTAGGAAACGTCTTGACCCTCCAAAAGTATGATTCAGTCAATTCATTTTTCAACAATGTTTCACCAGTATCATCCATCAGGTTGTCTGATCCCAAGTTTTTGAGAGTCTTCCCTCAAATTAGTCATGGATCGGTGCCCCCTCCATCGTCCAAAGCAGGCCCCCTTTACCCGCGTTTCAGCAAGATTCTCTGTAGTCCTTGTAACGAGAGCATATCAATTGTATGAAATGCTTGAATTGCATCTCTGTAGTGACACAACACCCTGCCATTTGGCGACCTAAATGGTCGATTTTCTTGGTCAGGTACTGAATGGTGGAGTGAAGTTTCAAAGACAAGTAGCACTTCGCTCTTGAGTTGAAATTCTAGAATGGTACATGCTTCGTTCCTTCTGTGATTCTGTCTCGTTTCTCGTACCAACACACCGTTACATGACTACTTTCCTCGTCATCACGTCAATGTTTGACAACTTTATTCGTCGATCGTGATTCTTGTTGTTGTTGTTGTGGTCATCTTCGTTGTCAGACCAGGAATCTCAATGGTATAACTCGTAGGAGGTGGGTCTTTCATCGGATCCCATCCAAATCCGAATCGACAGACCAAACATAAGCCATAGAAGATTAAGACGAATGCTGTCATGTGATGGATGGCCATAACAAGTCGTTCTCGACTAGCAGCCTCGACGGCGAAGGAAGAGGGGTCATCTTCAGAACGTGAGGAGGAAGGATCCTCCTGAAGTATAGTCGAGGCAATCGAAGTAACTGGACCACCACTGTCTCTGCCGTTGTCCGTGCGATTAATCGGAAGGAGCGAGGAATGCTGCGATCTTTCACCGTTCGGACGTCGTTGCAGTCGTTGTCGTCGAAAGAGTTGCATCATCATCATTCAGCACTCCTACTTGGCCACTCCTCCAACTCTTTTCGATTCAGACCGGTTAAGCTGCTATCCATATCAGAGCTAGAACAAGATTCTACATAAAGCATGAGGTACGTCAAATGTAAGCCACCGGGTACATACAAAACGTAATCTGTTTGACCCGAAGTGCGCCACATCGCGAATATCTTTACTGTTAGTCAAATGGATCGACTTTATGGCGCCATGAGCCATGACTAGTGGCTAGTGGTACATATCTATGTACCTGTACCTACGAAGTCGGTTGAACGGGTGATGCACTGACGAAAGGTGTACGTGTCATTCGGAGTCGCGCGCACGGGTTATGAAGCTTATATCGGAACTGTGACGAAACTCACGTGGGCTGGCGTGGCAATCCTTTCGGTTGCGTGATCGCTCTTTCCTCCTCCAAAGACTTCTTTCCTTCCGGATTTTTTTCACGACCTTCCACATTGCAATAGATACAACAAATAGTATGTTTCAAGGATCAAGAATTGTGATATTGTGGGGTATCCTTTCGATATCGGTAGGGGCTTTTCAGGTTAATCAATATGTTTCGCGCCAACGTTTCCATGAAGTGTCTTCACCTCTACATTCCCAACACCGGCGGTCAAAGAGGAAATATGTTCCTCAACTGAATGTTGTAACGTCTCCAACCGACACGAAGCAGGAGGAGGACGAAATAACGATAGTAGAAGAAGTAGGAGACTATAGACGACATGATCCATTAAGGGCAGCGATCGGTGGTCAAATCCAACAATCGATTACGGTAGTACAAGATATTATGTATGAATTTGTTTCACAAAAGGCAGAAAGTTTAACGACACGGACGAAACGAAGAGAGGTAACAGAACAGGAAGAACAGACAAGGATTCGATGTGATGCGATTAGTTTATGCCTATCAACGATTCCATCAATCATTGCCTTTTTGGCATGGGAAGATATTTCACATGCATTGGCACTCTTTTTAGATAATTATGGTGCCGCCGGACGGAATGTCGATGGTGGTCAATTTACTGTGACATTATTACGGCCGACCATTACGGGTGTCGTCGTCCCTGTGATTTCTATCGCCCTAGCAACCCTCGCTTCGACGACAGTCAACGTCTTACGAGCAAGACAGGTCGACTTACGTGCCTTGATTAACAAGGAAGCATGTGAATTACGATTACTTCGACGGGCTATCCTGGGGATGTTTGGGACGAGACAACATGCGAGTCGACGAGCCAAGGCTCTAGCGTTACTTTGTGGATACGTCGAACAATTAGAGTGCGAATCGACTGTCGGAGCAATCGAGATTTTGGAAGAATTGCAGCTAAGCGGTGGGATTTCGATTAATGAACTGGATCGAATATCAGAAATGCTTCATGGCGTTGATGGAGCAGCAGCTTCAAGACAAGGTGTAAGTCTATAAAGATCTTTATCATTGCTCTTAACTGATACTGGTGAAAGCCGTGTTCTCACTTGGCGACGTGCTCGGCTGTGTGTGCCATGACAGAGTGTCGGAGTAGCGGAAGGTTTGATTTTGAGTCTCAACAGGCATCGTTCCGATCGAGTCGCCCTTCTCCTTTCCGTCTTTCCTGTAATTCACTGGGGCGTTTTGATTGCACTGTCTGGGTCGATTTGTTTCACATTCTTACTGAATTCGAATCAGCAGGTCTTGCAATATCTAAACTCTATTCAATTGCGGACGCTGTTTGCAATATTGGTAGGTGTCTTCGCGGGAACCGCGGCGCTGTGCATAAACTTGGCCGATCCGTTCACTGGTACCTTTAGTCTTTCCGAATCGGCAACACAACTGGAAGATTTGAGAATCTGTCTACAGCAGGATGTCTTGGAGGCGACGAAGGAAGAAGGCGAGATAAATTCCAAAGTTGTTCATGCTCTTCTTCTCGGTGGCTATGACAACGGTGAGGACTATAAAGGATACATTGCACGCAATCCCGCATTGTTGGAGCAGTCAAGACGTGCAAGCGAATCTTTGATTTCTTCTGGTGTTACTCTTTCCCCCGAGCTTGCACTCGAATTAGCCCAAACTGTCGGCGCTGGAAACAGTACAGCAATACCAACATTAGACCGCAAAAAGGATATCCGAAGACGATATGGATTGTCATCTACCATCTATTTTCACCTCTTGACAGGACCTTTTGGTTCCAACGCTCGGGCACTTGGGGACCTGGTTGCCTGGGTGGCCACCTACGTGGGGAGCTGGACGAGAACGTGTTCCAGCCATATCATTCGCCTCTCGTCAAGAATCCGCCGTCGACTGCCGAAGACGCTACGACAGAAATTTTCGACTCAAAAGGAAGTATACAGCAGATCATAGTTAAATCACATAGACTCGCATACATGAGACCCTTGTATAAAGCCCCTTTCTCAGTAGACCAGCGTAGTGATTTGCAGGAACGGTTTCAAGCAGGGGGCACGTCACTCCTGTTGATCGTAGTGTCATCGGAAAGTTTTTTTCGTTGACTGTGAACATGATTCTACGAAACAAATCGAAAGTCAAAAGAAAAAAATCCAAAACTCACAGTGAGTCGTTGAAGAAAAGATTTGTCGGTTCAAAGAAAAGCTTGATCTCAGGTGGTACGATACAAGCGATCAAGGGCAAAATGACTTCATTTCTCTAGCGTCGGACAAGACCCAAAGTATAAGAGCCACAGATAAAGAAGGCTCTAACCAGGATCCCAAGATTTTTTTACGCGGTTGTAGGATTATTCAATCTCACACAATAGGAAGTTGCTGGTGATGGGGGTTGATTGGGTTCTTCTTACCTTGATCTTTTCTTACGACGAATTTGGGTTTCACATCCCGTCGTAATTCTGCTGTGCTTGATGGGGTGGGAGAATTGGTGGAGCCACCGGGGCAACATATTGATCTTCCGATATCGGATAACTCATATCAGCATCCATGACAACAAATTCGGTTTCATTCCATCCAGACAGGTCTCCACATGCCAAGAAGGGGATGACCGACTTGTCTAAATTTGGATTTTCCAGAATGGTATCATCACTATTCAAGGCAAGATTCGCAACCTCCCCGCCCTTAAATCCCTGACAGACGACGAAACTTTCTAATGATGAATTTCTTGAACTTGTCGGTTTCGCAATCGATACATGTTCAAATAATAGTCGTAATTGGGCATAGAGATGTCCCGCATGTCGACCACGAAAAATCTTCGCCACAAAGGTCCCCCCCTCGATGAGGACATGTGTCGTAATCTTGACTGCCATAAGAAGAAGCTGGGCTTGTAAATATTCATCTAAATCATGTAGACCTGTCACATCTGGTGCTCCATCACAGACGACTAATTCTGCTCGTTCATTATTTTGGAATGGTTTGAGGATTTCGTTTGCGGTTTCGTAGGAGGTGATATCACCCTGTAAACAAAGGACGCCTTCAATGGGCGCCATGGGTTGTAAATCAACTGCGACGATATTCGGTTGTTCATCTGTCGATGGGATACGATCGGCTAAAACTTGACTCCATGATCCAGGGGCTGCACATAAATCGACAGCACGTGTCACACCTGTAAAGAGATGAAATTCTGAATCCAACTGTAACAATTTAAAGGCAGATCGTGCTCTGTATCCCATCTCCTTTGCACGACGGTAGAAGACATCTCGCTTATCACGTGATAATCGACCCATCTTCTTTGTTCTGCTAAGTTGGAATGATAACCATACACAAGGGTTCGGAAGAAGTATGGCTTGGTTTACTGTCAATAGGCATAACGTGAAGTGGGGCGAGCAGGTAAATGAGGTCGAACGACCGATCAGGTACTGAGCTCATCATGTTCACTGTCAATGGACTGCCAGTGGACTGTGCGGCTGTGGAGTACCCGTATGATTCATCCGACTATAAGTGACTTACTTTCTATGACCTGTGACCTAGAGGTACTAGCGTAAACAGAGGGTGGCAGACTCCATCGGATTATAGTAGTTGAATCATCGTCCGCCATGGCAATGGCAGTAGTGAAGCACATCCAAAGAATGTATTAACTGTCAGTGCTATTCACGTAATCACGATAGCATTCAACAAGGAGGTTCGCGCCTTCCACGATGTCTTCCAAATCCAAATCCGCAAAGCAAAAGCGAGCATATCTCCGACAGGAACTCATTCCTTGGCCATCCTCTGAAGAACGATTCGTACTTGTGGTGGTAACATCACATCGTTCACCTGGAAGGAAACGGATTCCACGTTCCACACAATATTCTAAAAAGATAGTCGTATCGTCAATCCCATCAAAGGATACCCAAATAAAGTATCCCCCGCAGGGTAGACTATGGATGTGAATACCATCTTCCCTGGTTAGAATCTCACATAATGTATGACTTCGTTCTTCATATGCCATATTTAGATTCGCCAATACACGATCACCGATACCAGAGGATAATGACGCATACATGAGTTCCCCCACGAGGGGAGTACACCCCCCCTGACTTTGTATATATCCTAGATTCTCTAACGATTGGATCACATGTGCAGGACCCTCCACCCATCCACATCGGACACCCGGTGCAAAAATTTTCGTAAATGACGATACCGACACACAACAACCACCCGTCGAAGAAGAATCCTTTCCCTCACTAGTAGGCTGAGCCTGCATCGTCTCATCTTCTAACAATGTTCGTGACAATAGGCCATCTACGATTGCCATCCGAGCTGGTCGTCTTCCATCCCGTTCGACATTTCTCCAATCTAACAAATGATAGACTTCATCAGCGACGACTAATATCCCAAAGCAATGAGCTATCCGTGCTAATCTCCATCGATCTTGAATCGACATGACGTATGCAGATGGATTTTGATGTGTGGGTATAACATAGATCATCCGGGGTGGGGGAAGTATCCCTTTCTCTAGTTCATTCTCAAGTCGATCCAAATCAATTCTCCCCCCACCCTCTTGTATCATTGGTAATCTTCCAACTTGAAGCCTATGTGTTCGAAAGATACCAGCTGCCAAAAAGTAAGTCGGTTGTTCTACCAGAACCACATCTCCTGGCGTCGTTTGGGCGACACAAAGCATATCCAATCCATGCGATACTCCATGAGTCATAAAGAAATACGTTTCGACCGCCGTAAGTCCATATTCACTGGAGAGTTGGAAGTCTCCTATATCATCGTCATGGGTATGTCGATGAAAAAAATCTTGGAGTTCCTTCAATAGTCTTGGTGTCCCTGTATCCCTTCTTGGATAATTCAATGAATCTGCCAAGGCATCTTGATTGCTTGCCAGACATACCTGTCCTAGAATATCTTGGATTTCCTTAACAGGAAGAAGTTGTCGATTAGGATGCCCCTTGGCAAAATTTATCATCTCCCTGACGGTCTTGTTCGGAACGATGTGATAGGCCCGTTGTAAATGCTGCTGGAAAGGTCGTCGACTTCTCCGTCCGGCGACGAGGAAACGCTTGATAACGAAACCGAAGGTGAAGGAACGCTCAGTATATCCCCAGAGTATATTCCCTGACCTAAGGAAGCGTCGATACTCTCTAAGGCATGACGATACTGAGGGCGTTATCCAGTGATGTTGGGACGGGTACATCACCGTGATGACAATTCCTCCTATGTGGAAGATGTCTGTCTGTGATGACAGCCCTATCGAACAATGTACGGAAAGATCCATCTTCGATAACCCCTAAAGTTGCGCAACTGCAATGTTGAGGCTCGTTATGAAGAAAACCATCGTGTGCAAGGGGTAAATAGGGGGGAACATTTGTGCGATATCCCCCAAAGGTACCTTTTTATCCCTCCCCTATTTTAACTTTTGACTACTGTATCAAAACAGGAGGATTCAAAAATTGAATCCTGATTGGTGACCACGTGGATCCGATAGCCGACATCATCTCATAGTGAATTAATTATCCTATCAGATTTTTCGGTCCATGGTGGACGGGTGACATCAACCGCGACACCATGTTCACAGACGGTGACATCAATTATTTGTCAGAGAATGTTCATGAAGAATCATCCTACAGGATAGATATTCCACGACAGATACACTGTTCGAACGACTTCCTAATCTTGTAGATGAGAATCCAGATTCACACACCATCCGAAGAACAAGTAAAATAACGTGATGATCCCCCGATTGAGAGTTGAATTCGGTTTACCGATACCAACGACAACAACGAGATATGGATCGACAAGGCTATTACAAACTTCAAGCTACACTCTGGTAGAGAAGGGAATGACGTATCCAAGCAGTCGTTTACATACAGGATACGATGATAGATCATCCCTTATATCCACGGGACGGAGTCTATCTTTCAAACGTCGACGCACACCCAGACCGACTTGTGGTTATCGTCAGTTTTCGTCCTTCGATGATCAATACAAGTATAGACCACCCAACAGTGGTATGAAGAATCTTCGTGATACGCAACGGACGACGGTTCTGAAGGGTGTCGGAACACAACGAAGAGAGGACGGTGGACTATCGGATCTCTTCATCTCCCACATTACGAAAGGTGGAGCGCCCTGTGATCCTATCCCCGCTCCCTTTGAGTTGGCAGATTTTGGTGAAGAATCTTTATATACCTTAGTCCTTCTAAGGCATGGAGAATCGGAATGGAATAAATTGAATCAATATACCGGATGGGTCGATGTCAATCTAACAGCAGAGGGGAAGAAGGAGGCCCGGGCGGCAGGACGTTTATTATATGAGAATGGGATAGAAATTGATCATGCCTTTTGTTCTGTCCTTCGACGGGCATCCTTTTCCTGTAATATGGCATTGAATACAGCTCAACAGCATTGGGTCCCCGTTACCAAAACATGGCGTCTCAATGAACGTCACTATGGTGCCCTACAGGGTTATAATAAGGATACCGCCTTTCGAGAACTTGGCCTAGATCAAGAGTTAGTCATGCAGATGCGACGTAGTTACGACGTCCGACCACCCATCATGAAGGATGATCACCCATATTGGCATGGTGATGACAGAAGGTAAGTATTGAGTACTGCTGGGAGCAGGAACCGAAAACGGCGACGCGCCCGTACGTTGTCACTGACTCTTGATTTTCGTTCCACTCACAGGTATCGAGAACTCTCTCCGGAACAAATGGAACGGAGTAGGGGAGAATCATTGAAGGATACTGCAGATCGAATCATGCCCTTTTATAATTCTGTCATCGCGCCTTCTCTTCGATCTGGCAATCGCTGTCTTGTCGTCAGCCATGCGAATACTATTCGGACACTGATAAAGGAAATTGATGGTATCAGCGACGAAGACATTAAGGGTATGTCAATCCCTACGGGCATCCCTTTACTGTATCGCTTGGATAAGGACTTAAAACCAGTAGATCCTATTCGTGAATTGGAATTCCGATATTTGGTCGAGCCTAAAGGGTATGTGATGCTTTGGAGTGGGTGCGGTATGGTACTAGCAGTTGGAGAATCCGATCTCACAATACCTGTACTTTAACTGCAGGTATACTTGGGGAACAGATCTGAAACATGGATTCCATGGAGTGTATCTAGGTGACTTGGAACGATTACAGTCTATTCAATCAAAACGTGACACTACGAACCGTAATTGGCAACGGGTCATTCTCTACAACGTCGCCAAGGAGTTGCACCGGGATGCATCGAAAATGGGAGAACAAGTAGATACAAGTCCCCAGGGCGGAGACTCTGCCTTTCCAAAGGACCTTGACCGACGATATGTATACGATACGCGACAGTTGTGGTGGAAACTCCATGAAAAGATGCAACAACCAGAATACGGGAACATGCTTTTACTCATCAAAATGAAGGACGAACTTGAAGAACGTCTGCTTATCAAGAAGCAACGGAATATTACCTTTGGGACATACGAGACTATAGTCAATAAGCTCCATGTCGATTCAAAGGGTCATGTAGTCGAACCATTCATCGAACTTGCGGAGCTACATGACCGTGAAGAACGACTGAGACTCTACAACGAAAGCCTATCGTACGATATGGAAGACGAGTACGCTACAAAATAGGTACGATACCCCATCTATCTCTAGGCTGTGCTTTATCAACATCGACTGTAGTACGTTTACTTATGGATCGGACTGGTAGGAATAAACGTCTTGACGCCCAGTACGAAACATGACAGACTGGTGTGATGCCATCTAACTGTAAATGAAACGGAAGGCTGGAACTGAGAGGCCCGTTCCGCTCAAATCCGCCACCCCAGAAATCGGCGGATTTCATCGGACATCACAACAAGGCGGATCGCGGATGAAATCCGCCAATTTTTGCCGCTAAACCGGGGTGGCGGACATGAGCGGAACGGGCCTGATTTCGCCAAAACTGGCACTTTGTAAGACCCGCTGAAGAGAAATGCCTGAAGGTCATCGTCGAATGGTTCGACTAAATGTCGCTTTTCTGAAATTTGGTCGGTCAACGTATGGAAAAACCCTGCCGGTGCGCACGAAGACGCTATTGAGCCAATCATACTGCAAATGCCATGACCGCGCTGGTCCAACAATCGAATGCAAACGAAGGAAGGTGGGAAGAGAGAGGGCGACTCCCACGGAGCGGAAAACGGCTCCTCCCCTGGCTGGTGGCTGCATGGCTCACTCTTTTTGTCGGATACCAATAGTGTGCATTGATTTGGGAAACGAAAAGAGGAATAAATCAAAATGGGTCTCACATTCTCACGCGTGTGGGAACGTATGGTGAGTGGAAACAAAGGTGGTCAACAAACGAAATGGAATTTTTCAAGAGGATCTGGAAGAATGGAAACGACAATGTTGGATCGAGGATTTGCAACCGTTCGGTCACGCGAGTTTGTCCACGTGGGTCCAGTACTGATCCTACGTGAACATTGGTCATTTTCGTGGTTTTGATTTTTTGGCCTCATCTTCTTGACTCACCATGAAACCCTCTCTACCCCTCCCCCCCCCCCCCCCCCCCCCCCCACCCCCACCCCAACCA
>Ga0194115_10001365_pt1 | contig 31381 bp, 12 predicted proteins | sample TA2MahsurfametaG_3_FD_148656 | JGI IMG/M metagenome (GOLD analysis project Ga0194115, IMG submission 148656) | Freshwater microbial communities from Lake Tanganyika, Tanzania - TA2015002 Mahale S4 surface | ecosystem: Environmental > Aquatic > Freshwater > Lake | place: Tanzania: Lake... | reverse complement strand
TTGTAGCACGTCCTGAAACACCAGATCCTGACCTGAATCTACCTAATCTACAATTCTGGAATTGTATGGACTATGGAGTTGTTGCAGTTCAAAAACAATTTATTGGATCTATGGATTATGAGTGTTACACACGTGACTTTGGACTTCAAAAAGGCACGTATATCTGCACTCTAGATAACTATCATCAAGATCCAGATGTGATTGACTATGCAACAAGTGAGAATCCTACCGAACATAAGTCACATAATCTGATTGAATTGCAAAATGGACAGTTTGCACTTTATCCTAATAACAGAATTCGTATCTATGACAATAGTTTAACGCCTAAAGAGCCAAAAACACCTGATTTTAAGGTCTCTACTCGATATTATCAAGTAGAAAATGGTCATGAACGTCTTGGAATGGGGCATGAAGACGAATATTTTTGGAAAACAGCAAAAGAAAGGGATAGCAACCCCGTAAAAAGTTCTGATTTAACAAATCAGGAGCAAAAAAATGACCAAAAAAGTCGATAAAGACCAAAATTTTATGAAAGATGAGTGGGGAACTCAATATTTGTCAAGTGAATATGGTTGGGAAGAGCAAATTGAAAAACAAAAAATGCTTCGTGAGATAGCAAACGATGAATTAACTCCCAAAAAACATGATTTTTTTCATCAAAATGAAATTCATGCAAAAATTCGCAATGATGATGACTATGATGATTGGAGTTACGGAACTGAACCAATATTTGAAAAAAAAGTATAGTAAAATGGGGGATCAAATTCCCCCTTTTTAGTATAAATAAGTCAGTATTAGAGTAAATCAGTGCCATTAGAGACCATTAATAATGATTTTACGGATATTAGCCTCTCATTCAGAGCTCATCCAATAACATCAGACTTGATTGCTCTAAAGGGAGTGACAGCTATAAACCGTTCGTTGAGAAATTTAATCCTAACGATCAATGGAGAAAGACCATTTAATTCACTTTTGGGATCAAATGTCAATGTAAGTTTATTTGAATCTCTTGATGTGCGTCTCACAACTCAAATTGAAGATCAAATAAGAAATGTAATAATAAACTTTGAACCCAGAATATCTTTATCCTCTGTTAATGTAACACCAGATTTTGATCAAAATGGATATTATGTATTGATAGACTATACGATACTTGGTTCGGATCTTCCACCTCAGCAAGTTAATTTCATTCTCCAGACAGTACGATAATGCCTCAAATTAATTTTTCTAGTCTAGATTTTGATCAGATTAAAATAACGATCAAAAATTATTTGAGAGCAAACTCAAATTTTACTGATTTTGATTTTGAAGGATCTAATTTGTCAACTTTAATTGACATTTTAGCTTATAATGGATATTTAACTTCATTTAATGCGAATATGATTGCAAATGAAGTTTTTATTGATAGTGCTACTCTAAGAGAAAATATTGTTTCATTGGCAAGAAATATTGGATATATCCCCAGATCAATAAGATCTTCTAGAGCGTCTGTCTCTTTTCTCGTAGACACTACTCCTCAAAGTATTTTACCCTTAACACTTACTTTGAAAAAAGGAACGTGCGCAGTTTCAAATATTTTTGGTGGAGAAAGTTACTCCTTTTGTATTCCAGAAGATATAACTGTTCCTGTAACAAATAATATTGCATCCTTTGATGGGATCGTAATGTATGAGGGATCCTTAATTACTCAAACATTTAATATCAACACATCACAATATAATCAGAGATTTATTCTGAATAACTCAAATGTTGACACCTCAACAATTAGAGTTTTAGTATCAACTGGAATTTCGGATCAAAATCCAATAAATTATAGTTTAATTGATAATATTTCAAACGTAGACAAAGATAGTAAAGTATTCTTAATACAAGAAATAGAAGATCAAAGATATGAACTTTTATTTGGAGATGGTATTTTTGGTAAAAAATTAGAAAATGGGAATATAGTTACAGTTTCATATATTGTTACTAGTGGAAAATCTGCTAATGGTGTTAGTCAGTTTTCTTTCTCGGGAAAAATTGTAGACAATAATGGAGTAACAGTTTCTTTAGGTATATCAAACTTATCAACTGTATCAGCATCAGAGGGTGGTGATGATATTGAAAGTGCCTCTTCAATTCGCAATTATGCACCTAGATTATTTGCTTCACAAAATAGAGCAGTTACTTCAAGTGATTATGAGGTAATTGTTCCTCAAGTATTTCCTGAAGCAGAAGCAGTAACTGCATTTGGTGGTGAGGATTTAGATCCACCACAATATGGGAAGGTTTTTATCAGTATAAAACCAAGAAATTATAATTATATTTCGGATATAACAAAAAGAAAAATAGTTAATGATTTAAAGAAATATTCTGTAGCTGGTATTTCTGCTGAAGTTATAGATATAAAATATTTGTTTATTGAAATAAACAGTTCAGTTTATTATAATCCAAATACAATCAAATCACCAAATGATTTGAAAACAAAAATTATTTCTACTATAAATTCATTGTCCAGATCATCAGATCTTAATAGATTTGGAAGTAAATTTAGATATAGTAAATTGTTAAAAGTTATTGATGATGTTGATAATGGCATTACTTCAAATATAACAATCATTAAAATGAGAAGAGACCTTAGAGCATCTCTTAATACATTTGCGGATTATGAAATATGTTTTGGAAATCAATTCCATTTAAAGTACGATAAAACTGGGAGTTTGACTCCATTTAATATCAAATCCTCTGGATTTAGAATAAGTGGAATTTCTGGAACTGTCTATCTTTCAGATTTTCCATCAACTTCTGGAGATAAAGGAACAATATTTATTTTTAGAAAAACTTCAAACAATGATTATCAAATTATTAGAAACAATGTTGGTACAGTGGATTATCAAAAAGGAGAGATAATTTTAAATGTATTAAATATAGTAGATACTGATATAAAATCTCCAGAAAACATTATACAAATTGAAGCAATTCCGGAGTCAAATGATGTGATAGGATTGCAAGATCTATTTTTACAGATAGATCAAAATTATATTAACGTTCAAATGATACCAGATACAATTTCATCTGGTTCAGATACTTCTGGATATTCCTATATAAAAACTTCAAGTTTTTCAAACGGTTCAATAAGTAGATAATATGATTGAAACTAGAATTTCTGCCAAAAACCTTGTAGAAGGTCAAATTCCTCTTTACTTCCAAGAAGAGTATCCACTTTTTGGACCATTTTTAAAGCAATACTATGAATCTCAAGAACATTTCTCAGCACCACTGAGTATAGTTCAAAATATTGATCAATTATTGAAAGTAGGAACATATACTTCAGAAATTATTGGAGAGAGTAATACCAGAGTTTCTCAAGATGTAGATTATGGTGATTCTACAATTTATGTTAATAGTACTAATGGATGGCCAGATAGATATGGTCTCCTAAAAATAAATGATGAGATTATTACTTACACTTCTTTAGGAAGTACAAGTTTTAATGGATGTATAAGGGGATTTAGTGGAATCACCACTTATAATATTGCTGGCAAACAAGTTAGCTATGAATCTTCAGAAATTGATATACATTCTTCTGGAGCAACTGTAGAAAATTTAAGCACTTTATTTTTAAAAGAGTTTTTTAAAAAACTCAAAGCACAATATCTCCCAGGATTTGAAGATTTTGATTTATATTCAAATTTGAATTCTCAAAACTTTTTAATTCAATCAAAGGATTTTTACTCTTCAAAAGGAACTCCCACATCAAATAAGATTTTATTCAAAAGTCTATTTAATGAAGATAGTGAAACAATAAAACCTCAAGAATACTTATTTAAACCATCGGCAAATGATTATAGACCAGTAAAAACAATTATTGCAAAACCAATAAGTGGAGATCCTTTAAAATTATCTGGAGGAACTCTCTTTCAAGAAATAAAAACAGAATCCGAAACTATAACTTCATATGGATCAATTTCTGATGTAGAACTTATCTATTATGAAAATGAACCATACTACTCACTTGATGTTGATTTTGGATATGACAGAGATATCAAAGTTTTTGGAACACTTTTTGGTAATATTAAATTACATTCAAAAACTAAGATTGTTTCAAGATTACAAAATTCACTTGTTGTAGATTCTACTATAGGATTTCCGGAAAAGGGATCTTTGATAGTAAATGGAAATATAATAACTTATAATAGTAAGACTAATAATCAATTTTTAAATTGTATTGGCATTTCTGTCGAATCTATTGGTGATGATGTTATAGCATCTAACTATGAAACATATGGATTTGATGAAAATGGTCAAAAAATAAATGTTCGTGTGACTGGGGTTATTGAAAATCTTAATTTGGATCATAAAAATAATTTTTACTATAGTGTTGGCAATCCAGTAAATGTAAAAAGTATAGGATTCATAAAAGAAAAAAATGATGCATTATTTAATAGTTGGATTTTTAATACTTCAACATCATTTAATATCGAAAATATAAAATACACAAATCCTTATTTTGAAATTTCAACATATGACGACCATCAATTAAACAAAAATGATCAAATAGAGTTTATCAATAAGAACGATAATTCAACATTATTTGGAAAAGTAGAAAAAATATTAACCGATAAAAAAATAAGAGTTTCTGCAAATATAGATCAAAGTTCTTTAGGTGAATTTTCAAATAATTATTCAATAAGAAGAGTAGTCAATACTTTTAATAATTCGGAAAAAATTTATACTACAAATGTTCAGGACGTTTACGATTTAAATGGATCATTAGTCGTTACTTCTCCATCAATTCCATCCTATGAAATTCAATCAGATAATAGATCCAAAACAGTTTCTGTTACTGGACTCACTGCTGTAACTGAGATAACAATTCAAAACCATAATTTTTATAGTGGAGATAAAGTAGTATTTTTCTCAGGTTCTGACGCATTTTCAAAAGAAAATAAAAAATATTTTGTGGTTAAGAAAATCGATAATAATACTATTAAATTATCACTAAGTGCTTCAAATATCACGAATAACACATTCTATACTTTTTATAATTCTGATTCGGATTCTCAATCTTTTACTTTGATTCCATCAGAAAACTACGGTAAGATTTTAGATTCTCAAAAATTAGTAAGGAAGATAGAAGTTTCTAGAAGCACTTTGGAAACTTCTATAGAAACTCCTCCTGGAAAGAGAATAGGAATTCTGGCAAATGGAGTTGAAATTCTCAACTATAAATCAAATGAAGTTGTCCATTATGGACCAATCAATTCTATAGATGTTCTTAATGGTGGAAATGATTATGATGTTATAAATCCACCTGTTTTAGAAATAACAGATTCCTTTGGAATAGGAGCTACTGGAAATTGTTCAGTTTCTGGATCTCTAAAAAGAATAGAAATCTTAGATCCTGGATTTGGATATGTTGATGTTCCAAAAATAATAATCAGTGGTGGAAATGGATCAGGTGCATCTGCAGTTGCAAAACTTCGTGAAGTTGATCACGAATTATATTTTAATGCTGCTGGAATATCCACTGGTGGGGGATTATATCTCAATTTTATCGATAATATTATCGGTTTTAACACAGACCACAAATTTAATAATGGAGAAGAAATTTTATATAATTCATTCAATGGTCAAAAAATTGGTATAGGATCAACGTCCGGTGACACTACGACAAAAACATATCTACAAGATAATTCATCTTATTTCGTATCTGTTGTTGATCAAAAAAGAATTAAAATTCACAATAATGAAAAAGATTCTTTAAACTCACTAAATCCAATTAATTTGACTGAAGGTGGAAGTGGAACTCAAAGATTTAGATCTACCAAAAAGAAAAATGTAATATCGCATATTAATGTGATCTCTGAAGGAAGTGGGTATGAAAACAAAAAGAAAATAGCAACTACTTCAGGAATTATTACTTCAAGTAGTTACATCAATATTCCAAATCATGGTTATAATTCTGGAGAAATAATAACTTATTCTTGTGATGGAACAACTATTTCTGGACTAAGCACATCAGAAAAATATTATGCAATTAAAATAGATGACAATAATTTTAGATTAGCTTCTGCCGGAATAGGAACCTATCCATCAACAACAAACTATGAAACCAATCAATATGTGGTTTTCACATCCAAAGGTTCTGGAAACCACATATTCAACTATCCACAGATAACAATTTCTGTTGTAGGAAATATTGGGGTAGGATTTACTTTATCTCAAAATTATAATGCAATAGTAAATCCAGTTTTTAGAGGTGAAATTACTTCCATACAATTAACATCAAATGGAAGTGGCTATGGATCCACTGACATTATTGGATTTGATAGACAACCAAATATAGAACTAAAGTCTGGAAGTGGCGCTATTGTAAAACCAATCATAAAAGGATCATCTGTTTCCAGTATTCTGGTAATTAGTGGTGGAAGTGGTTATAACTCTTCACCAAACTTAGAAATAGTTGGAGAGGGATCTTATTTAAAAGCTGCTCCAATTATTGAAAATGGTGTTATTAAATCATTTAAGATTGAAAATGGTGGAGTTGGATTCACTACAGATAGAAGTGAAATAGAAGTAAAGTCCAGTGGTTCTGATGCAAAATTTAAATCTAATATTAAAAAATGGACAGTAAATATTGCAGAAAAATATAAGAATACATTTTCAAAAAATGATGATGGGTTTATAACTTCTGGAATTTCAAGTAATTTACAATACACTTGTTTATTTGCACCAAGAAATTTAAGATTAAATTTACCATCAAAAAATACTGATGGATCAAATAATTATAATGAATATGATTTAGTTTATGATGCAAATGAAAGAATTTCAACAAATCATTCTCCAATAATAGGATGGGCATATGATGGAAATCCCATTTATGGTCCATATGGATATGAAAAAGAAGTTGGTGGCACCATAAAACCACAAAGATCTGGATATGAGCAAGTTTTAGAAAGTGATCGTCCACAAGGATTTGAAGTTGGATTTTTTGTAGAAGATTATAAGTTCACAAATAATGGTGATTTGGACGAACATAATGGAAGATTTTGCAAAACTCCAGAATTTCCAAATGGAACTTATGCATATTTTGCTTCTATAGAAACTTCGGAGAATGGATATGATTCTTCCTACTTGAATTATAGAAGACCAAAATTCCCATATTTGATAGGAAATAAATTTAAATCAAAATTACTAAATTATAATTTATTACCATCTTCAAATCAAAACGATGTTGATTTTTCGCAAGAAAATTATATTAGAAACACATATCCATATAAACTAAATTTTTCAAATAGTGAATATGAAGGAATTACCCAACCGAATAAAACTATAAACAGATCTTCTAAAGTTTCTTCTATACAAAGAGGATCTATAGATGGGTTTTTAATAGATTTTGCGGGATTGAATTATAAAGTTGGAGATTCTATTGTTTTCAATTCCATTAACCCAGATGAAAATGATGCCAGCGCACAGGTTTCAGAAATATTTGAATCTAGAATATCAAGTATTAATTCTCAAAAAATTTCTTTAAATAATGTTTCTCTTGAAATATTAACAACTTCTGGATTAATACAGGGTATTTCTACGGTTCCTCATGGATTAAAGAACTTTGATGTTGTCAATATAACAGGAATATCTTCGGAACAGTTCTCTAAGTTGGATGGATTTAATGAAATTAATGTCAAAGACAATAATTTTGTCTTGTCTGTTGGATTAGGAACAATTGGATCCACTGGAATTTCTACATTCTTACAATTTTATAAATTTACAGATCCATCCACACTTCAACCAAATGATGTTTTGAGCATCACAAAAACTGGAGTTGGGACAGAAAAACTCTTAGTAATTGGCGTAGATCCTATTTTTGGTAGAGTCAATGTTAAAAGAGGACATGATGGAACTATTGGTTATGCATATTCTGTAGGAACAATCGTAGTAGAAAATCCAAGAAGGTTTACTTATAACTCTGGGTTCTCTACAGACTCATTTACAAATATCCAAAAATTACTATATTTTAATCCCAAAGAATCAGTTGCTGTAGGAGTTTCTTCCGTATCTACTGTTGGACTGGGAACTACAATTTCTATCTCTTACGGATCAACTTTTATTAATGAATATATTCCACTTCAGTCAATTTATCTACCAAACCACAATCTATTGACTGGACAAAGATTAATTTATAGCAATGGAGGAGGAATATCTATTTCAGTTTCTACTGGAACAGGAAGCACCACTTTAGAAAATGGATCTTCAGTCTATGTCGCAAAGTTTACTAAAGATTTAATTGGAATATCAACAGTAAAAGTCGGTCTTGGATCTACTGGTGGTTTTGTTGGAATAGGACAAACCGCAAATCTATTATATTTCTCTTCCATTGGATCGGGAACCATTCACAGTTTTAAAACTCAAGAAGTAGAATTAAGTGCTCAAGTTCAAAAAATAACTACCACTGTAAATTGTGACCAAAATCATAATCTAGAAGAAAATGATGTCATAAGGTTAGAAATTTCTCCTGGAATTAGTACAACAGTTATTGTTAAGTATAATTCTTATAACAGAAGATTGGTAATTGATCCCGTGGGAGTTTCTTCTATTGGAATTAACACAGTTACAAGTACAATAACTTTAGAGTCGCATGGATTAAAGACAGGAGATAAAGTCATATACTCTTCATCTAATCCATCCTTTGGACTAACACCAGAAAAAATTTATTATATTGTAAAGGTAGATGATGATAAATTTAAGTTGGCCAATTCATATTATCAAACTCAAATTGATAAACCCACATATGTAAGTATAGCATCCACTGGTGTTTTTCATGAGTTTTCAAAAGTAAATCCTCAAATTAAAGTAACTAAGGGAAATGTAATTAATTTTGATTTGTCAGATTCCTCTTTAGCAGACATTGATGGTGGATCTCTAGTTAAAGCATTTGATTTTGACTTTTATACAGACTCTACTTTTACAACAAAATTCTTAACATCTTTAAAAACTCAAGATTTTGAAGTTAAAAAGACTGGTATTATAGGAGTAACAAATAATGCAAGTGTATCAATTACTTTAAATGAAAATATTCCCAGCAAATTGTATTATAAATTAACACCACTCATCGGAAAATCTTATCTTTCAAAAGAAAAAGAAGAGGTAATTGTTGATACTGATGTTTACGAAGCAAATTCAATTGCAATAAGTCCAAGTAAATACAATTCATCTCATATAATTTCTGGAATTGGAAGTACAACATTTTCTTTCGGTTTAAAAGAGGAACCAGAAAAGTATTCATATACTAAAGCAGAATCTCAACTAAAATACTTGACAAATTCATCATCTGCAACTGGATCAATCTCAAAGATAAAAATATTATTTGGTGGTAGATATTCAGTTGTTCCAGGAATTACTTCGGTAAGATCAAATACTGGAAACGGTGCAGTAATAATACCAAATAGTGAAACCATTGGAAAAATTTTAAAATCTCCAATTGAAATTGGTGGTTTTGAATATCATACAGATCCAACATTAAAACCAATTTCAGAATTCCCAATTAGATTATTTGTTGAAGAATTATTTTCTATAAAAAATATTGGACTCACATATGGAGGAAAAAATTATTCTTCTCCACCAAATTTTGTAGTTCTTGATGGAGCAACAAACGAACTTAAATCAGAAGTTGTATTAGAGTCTGAAATAGAAAATAACAAAATATCTAAGGTTTCTATTTTAAAAAATACAAATTCATTATATGGAGTTACTCCTAAAATAGTTTCTACAAACAATACGAACGGAATTGGGGTAACCAATATTCAATTTAACGCAACTACAAAACAAGTTACAGTTAATCTAGCTTCTGGGTTTAGCACGGCAAGTAGTTTCCCATTCTCTGTTGGATCTAAAATCTACGTTGAGGGAATTGGAATATCCACGATTGGTGATGGATTTAACTCCGAAAATTATGGATATAAATTATTTACCCTAACTGGGGTGACGAGCGCAATTGGAGGAAATAATCCAACATTAAATTATACTTTATCAGAAACAAACTTTGCTGGACAATTCTCTCGTGACAATTCAATTCAAAACTCATCAAATTCTTTTGGAAGAATTATCCCAGAAAGTTATCTTCCAAAATTTGAACCAACTCTTTTCCCAGGAGAAATAACTTACGGTGTTGGAGAAAATGTAAAATATAATAATAAAAATATTGCAAAAGTAGTTGAATGGATCCCATCCTCTAAGATTTTAAAAATTAATGATGTTTTAGAAGATATTCCTAATGGTGCTATTTTAAAAGGTGAAGCATCTAATACAAATTGTATTGTTATTTCCAAAATTGAATCGGAATCATCTTTCAACGTTTCTTCTACTACGGATAAATTAAAAGATTACTCTAAAGAAACTGGAAAAATAGGCACATTTTTACAAGTTCTTCAAGATGGGGATTATTACCAAAACTTCTCATACTCAATTAAATCAAAAGTTCCAATTGAAAAATGGAACGATAAAGTAGATTCTTTGACACATACTTCTGGATTTAAAAAGTTTTCAGATTTGCAAGTTGAATCTCAATCAAGTTTGGGAATAAGTGAACATGAGGAAATTGTAGACGTATTTGTTGATCTAATAAATGAGAAGGATTTTGATTGCTATGAAGACTTTGATTTTGTTAAAGAAAATGTAAAATCTTTTGGTGGAAAATTAACATCTGATCAAATTATATTCTCAAATGCAAAATTATTGGACTATACAGAATTTATTTCCAACAGAGTTTTGGAAATTGATGATATTTCATCTGAATTTGATGACACTCCCAGTATCTTTAATTATTGTGTAGTTGGAACTTTTGATATTACTAAGTATAATTCTGCACAGTTCTGTATTTTAATAAAAGATACAAGATATTATGGTGAAAAAGAATTAATAATTGTAAATGTGACTTATGACGGTTCTAATGGATATCTAAATGCATATGGAAGAAATGAAACTGTTGCGGATCTTGGATATTTTTCATTTAGAAGATCTGGAAATAATGGAGAAATTCTTTTCTATCCATCAAAATATGAATATAACAGTTATAACATTTCTAACATCGTTACAGAAATTGCAAATAACTCTATAACTGGAATAGGAACTTCATCTCTTGGTGATGTTGTTAGTTTTGCAAGCACTTCTATTCAAGTATCTTCATCATCATCACCAGTAGAGAATACAATTGTCTCTATCTCCACAACTCGTTTTTCTTCCGGAAAAATTCTTCTATCTGCTTTTGATTCCACAAATACTCAAGTTCAGTTTGGTGAAATTAGTGTAACTAATAATGGGTCTGAAGTGTTTTATCAAATTTTTGGAGAGATAGACTCTGGAGACAGAACTTCATCATTTGGATCTGGGGTGGTAGGACAAATAGGTGTTTCTACATCAACTGGAAATATCTTAATAACTTTTACACCAAATCCAAATATTGATGTTGATGTAAAAGCATTATCAATATTAATGGGAAGTTCATCATTTACAGGTATTTCAACTTACAATTTGTACAAATCAAAAATTTCATCAAATTATGTTTCAATCGCATCATCTACTTCTCCAGTAGAAACGAAAATATCTGGATTTAGCACTTCTTCATTAAATCCACCAGATGGTGCTCATTATTATGTTCAAGTTACCGATACTACTAATGGTGAAATTCAGTTTTCTGAGGTTATTTTAACTAATCAGTATGATTATACTCCACAAATAGCACAATATTGTGTTATTGGATCATCTGGTGAACTTGGTTCTATTGGAGCTGCTAGTACTTCTGGAGAAACTCAATTAACATTTACACCAAATGCAAATATCAATGTTGAGGTTAGAACATTCCAGAAAACTGTTCAAATAAGTCCAATAACAGATCCAATAGAAATAGATCTTGAAAGTGCTAGAATAAGATCTGATATAATTCCATTGTCTTTTGAAGGGACTCAAATATCAACTAAAAAGGATTTTAATCTGAAGCACAAAGACTCTCCTATTTTTAGAAAAATAGTTGATGGATCATCAACCAATGTGATAGATATTGAAAAAAATACTATAAGCATACCAAATCATTTCTTTGTTTCTGGAGAAAAAATTGATTATTCTACGAATGAAACTAGAATAGGAATAGCAACAACATCTGTAATTGGAGTGGGAACAACTAACCTTTTACCTACAACATTGTATGCAGTAAAAATTGATGATAATTTAGTCAAATTCGCAGAAACTGCAGAAAAAGCTTTATCACCTGATCCAGATGTTTTTAATATTCAAACAGTTGGCATTGGACAATCTCACGTATTTTCCTCAAATTATAAGTCAAATTCAAAGGCGATAATTTGTATTGATAATGTAATTCAAAATCCTGTGGTTTCTAGTGCAAGAACAACTTCACTACTTTCAGATATAGAAGCAATAAACTCATTCTCATTACTCACATTTGAAAATGTAAATGGTTTTTATGCCAAAGATTTAATCAAAATAGATGATGAATTCTTAATTATTACCGATGTTGGATTAGGTGGAACTAACAAAGTTTATTGTAGAAGAGAGCAACTTGGAACAATATCAACATCCCATTCACTAGGATCTGTAATCACTAGATATGAAGGAAATTATAATATTTTAAATGATAGTATTTACTTTGTAGAATCTCCTCATGGAGATGAATCTGATTCTGAACTTAGGTCGTCATTCCAAGGCAGAGTTTTCTTAAGATCATCTCCTGTGGGGTCATCAAATACTGCTTACTATGAAAATCAAATATTTGATGATATATCAGAACAATTCAATGGAACTGATAATACGTTTACACTCAAATCAAACGGACAAAACGTTACAGGAATTGTTAGTACAAATTCTATTTCGGCAGGAATACTATTAATCAATAACATATTCCAAAAACCAAAATATCCAGCAACAGGAATAGCACAAACTTATACCTACGAAGTTATTGAAAACTCTGGAATTTCCAGTGTTACTTTTAGTGGAAATCCAGTTGGATTGACAACTAATGGAATTATTGGTCCAATGAAATATGATATTAATAGTGCAGGAATACCAAGAGGTGGAATTATAGTTTCTGTTGGATCGACACAAGGTTATGGATTCCAACCACTTGTTGCTGCTGGAGGAACTGCAAATATTTCTATTGCAGGAACTATTCAATCAGTTTCAATAGGAAATAGTGGATCTGGATATAGACCAGGAATTCAAACCTCAATTAATGTTTCTGTAGCCACTTCTACTGGTAGAATTGCGATAGGAACAGCTTCTGCCGTTAATGGTCATATTGTTTCAATAGCAGTTACTAACGTTGGATCTGGTTATACAACCACAAATCCACCCATCATAGTTATAGATTCTCCTTTAAATTATGAAAATATACCAATGGTGTATTCACCTTCCAATAGTGGAGTTGGAACTGAGGCTACTGTTGACATACAAGTTGGATATGGTAATAGTATCATAGAATTTAACTTGTCAAATAGTGGATATGGATATTCCATAGGTGATAGAATTACATTTAACATTGGAGGAAATACAGGAATACCAACTGATCCTTCGATTTCCTTTAGACCATTTGAACTAATAGTTTCTGAAGTATTCAATGATAAATTTAATTCTTGGTATCCAGGTCAATTTGTTGTTCTAGATGATTTTAATGGAGAATTTGATGGATCTAAAAAATTATTTACCTTGAAAGAAAATGGAGTCATTTCTAATTTTGTGACAGGTGAAGGATCTCCATTGGAACTAGAGCAAAACTTATTAGTGTTCATTAATGATGTGCTACAAATACCAAATGAGTCTTATATTTTTAATGGTGGAACAAAAATTGAATTCTTGGAGGCACCAAAACAAGGTGATAGTGTAAAAGTTCTGTTCTTTAAAGGATCAGATGCAGATGTAAACTCTGTAGAAATCGTACCTACTATAAAAGAAGGTGATAGGTTAACAATAACTGATAAATTTAGAAAAGGATGGTATTCTGAAAAAACGAGAATTGTATCTGAAATTAATTCTGTAGACTCTGTATTTACAAGTTCATATTTTGGACCAGGAATAACTTCAGATGCTTCAATCGTAAGAACAGTTGAATGGTGTAAACAGAGAGAAGATTTCTACTTGGATGAAATTCTAATTTCAAAAAGTAGAAAAGATTTAAATTCTAATATTTTCCCTAACACAACTATAATAAGTCCTGTTGGGGTTGCAAGTACTTCAATTTTTGTTCAAAACGTAAGACCTTTGTTTAATTATTATCCAGAAATTTTATCTCAAAGCAAACAAACTGTAAAAATAATATCTCAAGAACAAAAGTTAGGTGCAATTGCAACTGCGTTAGTTTCAGTTGCAGGGTCTATCAGTCAAATTAACATTTTAAATGGTGGATTAGGATTTTCTACTGCACCAACAGTTTCAATATCATCTCCATCCATTGGAACCACTGCTATTGCTACATGTTCAATTGGATTTGGAACGGTTTCTTCTGTGATTGTATCTAATGGTGGATTTGGATACACTTCAACAAATCCTCCACAAATTTTAATAGAGCAAGAACCAGTTAAGTTTGATGTTCTAACAAATGTAAACTATGAAGGAGATCACGGTATCATAACTGGTATCGGAACTACTTCCATATCCGGCGTATCCACTGGAATATATTTTGATTTCTATTTCCCACAAAATTCCATATTTAGAAATTCTTCTCTAGTTGGATCATCCTCATCTGTCTCTGGAATACAAACTGGATACTATTTTGTGGTTTATGAATCAACAGTTGGTAGTGGGTTGACATCACTGAATGATAATGGAAATGTTCTTGGTATAGGGACAACTTTCATAGACAATGTTTATAAATCTTTTGATGTAAAAATTGTTCAATCCAATGCTGTTGGTTATGGGTCAACAACAGATATATTAAGGGTTACTACAAGTGTTACCTCTCATAATAATTTGTCTGGAATTGGAAGTCAATTTATAGGAATGTTCAGTTGGGGAAGAATATATAATTTTAATCGTGTTTCTTCTGATAATGAGTATGGAGTTGACTTGTTAAATGGTTTAAGTGGAATTACAACATCGGCTCTAATAGTTAGAACAACACCAATAAGATCATTGTATACATCATAAATAAATAAAAAACTCTAAATGGCTGCTATAATTACAAATCAATTTAGAATATTGAATTCCAACAACCTTGTTGCCGGAATTGCATCAACTGAGTCAAACAATTATTATATGTTTGTTGGTTTACCAAATTCCAATGAAATAGATTCTAATTGGGACGTTGCTACACCAAGTCCAATTGACAATTTTGATCAATATAATGAAATTTGGGATAGTATCATTGCTTTAAAAAAAATAAATCAATCCGACGTTTCAAAAGTTGTCAGAAAATCTATCTGGACATCTGGGACAACGTATGATATGTATAGGCATGATTATTCAGTGAACAATCCAGCACCAAATAGTGGAGCAACACATTTATACGATGCAAACTTTTATGTCGTGAATAGTGATTATAGAGTTTATATTTGCATTAATAATGGATATGATGGTGTAGATTTTACCTCTGGAAAACCGTCATTGGATGAACCAACTTTTATTGATCTTGAACCAAGAGCTGCGGGACTTAGTGGTGATGGATATCTTTGGAAATATTTGTATACAATAAAACCAAATGATCTTATAAAATTTGAATCGACTAATTATATCTCTGTTCCTTCAAATTGGTCAACTAATACTTCAGTTGCTTCTGTTAGAGATCATACTCAAGTAAGTCAACAAATTAAGACTGTTCTAATAGAAGATAGAGGAGAAGGTTATACTGAAAATACATATAATAACGTTCCAATTAAAGGTGATGGAACTGGAGCAACTTGCTCTATAGTAGTTGGTGCAGATCAAAAAATTGCATCAATTACCGTAACTAATGGTGGATCTGGGTATACATATGGAACAGTTGATTTAGAATCTGCAAATGTAACAAATTCAGTGTCAGACAAAGATGCAGAATTTACAGTAATAATTCCACCACCAGGTGGACATGGTTATGATATATACAGAGAACTTGGAGCAACCAAAACTTTAATATACTCTAGGTTAGAAAATGATGATATTGATCCTGATTTCATAACAGGTAATCAATTTTCTAGAGTTGGAATTATAAAAAATCCAACATTCTATAATTCATCATCACTTTTAACAAAGCAAAAAGCAAGTGCCGCATATGCTTTGAAATTAACCGGTTTAACAACTTCGACTACTTTTACAGTTGATTCGGAAATAACACAAACAGTTGGTGTAGCATCAACAGCAGTTGGAAAAGTTTTATCCTGGAACAATAACACCGGAGTTGTTAAGTATTGGCAAGAAAGAAAACTATTCATATCAACTCAAAGAGATGCATATGATAATCCAATTTCACCAAGATATGGATATAAACAATATGAATTTACACCTTCTCCACAGACTGGCGGATCATTGACCATTTTTGGTGGATCAAATAATTTGGCAATTCAAACAACTTTTGGATCATCCTCCAATCCAGGTGTATCAACTGAGATAAATAACTTTACCTATTATCTAGGACAGAGCTTTGTTCAAGGTGTAGCTTTTCCAGAAGTACAAAAATATTCTGGTGATATTCTTTATGTGGACAATAGGCCATCAGTAACTAGATCTTCTAATCAAAAAGAAGACATTAAAATTATATTGCAATTCTAACTACCATGCCACAGGAAACTAATTTAAATAGAACTCCTTACTTTGACGATTTTGATAAAAATAAGGATTTTCATAAAGTTCTTTTTAAACCTGGATATTCCGTACAAGCTAGAGAATTAACAACTCTACAATCAATATTACAGAATCAAATTGAATCATTTGGGACACACTTCTTCAAAGAAGGTGCCAGAGTAATTCCTGGGGCAGTAACTTACACTTTAGAATATGCAAGTGTTCAAGTTGAGTCCGAATTTTTAGGTCTACCGATTTCATTATACCAAGATCAATTACTCAATAAGAGAATTTCAGGATCTTCAAGTGGTGTAACAGCAATTATCAAAAATACATCTTTAAATGAGGATACTGGAAATATTATTCTTTTCGTATCATATGAAAAAACCGGAAATAATTTTTCAAATTCAACTTTTATTGATGGGGAAAACTTAATTACACTATCAGATATTACTTTTGGCAATTCAAATGTAATTGCCACTAATGAAGAATTTGCAAGAACTATAAACACAAATTCACTAGCTTAGGATCTGCAGTTTTTATATCTGAAGGTGTTTATTTTATTAGAGGTTATTTTGTAAGAGTTGAAAGTGATACTCTAGTTTTGGATAATTTTGGAATTGCCCCATCATATAGAGTTGGTTTGTTTATTGAAGAAGAAATAATAAACGCAGATCAAGATGAAAGTTTATATGACAATTCCAAAGGATTTTCAAATTATACTGCACCCGGAGCAGATAGATTAAAGATTTCAACTAGATTGATTAAAAAATCTCTAGATGATTTTAATGATCAAAATTTTGTAGAATTAATAAGATTTAAAAATGGTTTTGTTGAAAATTTAGTAGAAAAAACCGAGTATAATATTCTCGCAGAAGAGTTTGCTAGAAGAACTTTTGACGAATCTGGTGATTACTATATCACACCTTTCTCAATGGTTGTTAGAGAAAGTTTAAATGATAGACTTGGAAATAATGGTCTGTATACCGAAAATGAATTAACGTCCAATAATAATATTCCATCAGAAAATTCTCTTGTTTATAAAATTTCTCCTGGAAAAGCTTATATTAGAGGATATGAAGTTTCAAAAGGAAACACTACTTTAATAGATGCACCAAAACCAAGATCAACAAAAACTGTAAATTTAGAAGGAATATCATTTGATGCTGGCCCCTCCCTCTTTGTAAATAATTCTCTTGGGCAACCAACAGTTGGTTTAGGAACAACTTCTTATTTAAGTTTGAGAGATTCTAGAATTGGATCAAACAAAACAACTCCAGCTGGAAATGAAATTGGAGTTGCGAGAGCATATGATTATGAATATGTTTATTCTACTGGAATAACTACAGAATATAAGTTAAGAATTTTTGATTTGCAAACTTATACAACCTTAGAATTAAATCAGAATATAGACTTACCAAAGTCAGTTTTAATTCAAGGAACTTCTAGTGGATCAAAAGGATATGTAAAAAACACGGTCACTAATTCTTCCACCATAACTCTCTATGATGTAAATGGAAAATTTGTTATAGATGAAGGAATTATTGTAAGTGGAGTAGGAACATTTGGTCATACTGTCAAATCGACTAGAGATTATGGAATTTCTGATATAAAATCTATTTACTCATATAAATCTGGTGCAACTAATGATGCTGGATTTAATGCGGATTTAATTTTAAATAAATCAATTCAACCAAATTCAATATCTATTATTCCTGGAGTTTCTCTACCTTCACCATCATTTAAGATAACAAGTAAAGATCCAGATACTGGTATAAGCACTATTACTTCACCATCAACTAATTTTATTGGATTTGCTACAGTTGGAAATATTGTTTCATATTCTATACCTGGATTTTCAACAATTACATTCAATAAAGTAACTTCAGTATCTTCTGATGGCAAAACACTTGGAGTTACTTCGGTAACTAGTGTAAATGAAGTTTGCGATGGAAATACATCAACAGATCAAATTACAGTATCAAATCTTACTACAATTTTCCCAACATTTGAATCTGCAAATAATAATTCATATGTTTCAAAATTAACAAAAACAAATATAGCAAGAGTAAATACAGAAGAAACTGACATTGTTTTAAAAAGACAGTATAATATCGCATCTTTTTCTGCAAATTCAATTACAGGTCCAACTTTAGAAACTGATTACATATATCAACCATTTTCTGAGCAAAGATATACCTTAACGTACAGTAATGGCAAGATTGAAAATTTATCTCCAGATAAATTTACATTTACAAATGGATTTAAAAATTTAACAATCAACAATTTAAGTGTTGCTAGTGGAACAAATGCTACTCTAATTGTAACTGTTAAAAAATCTAAAGTAAAATCAAAAACTAAAAAGAATAATAAAGTAAATTCTATAACAATTAGTAGATCTTCATTTACAGCATCCGGTGTTGGAGCAACAACACTAAATGATGGACTGACATATAGTAACGTTTATGGAACTAGAGTTCAAGATTCTGAAATTTCTTTAAATGTTCCAGATGTAAACACTGTTCTTGGGATTTTTGAATCTAATGATTCATCAGATCCAGAATTGCCAACAATGACTTTCGTATCTGGATCTTTAACAGGACCAAATAATAATGCATCAGATCTTATAATTGGAGATACAATAACAGGAACAAATAGCAATTCTGTTGCTATAGTAATATCTAAATCTATAAGTCAAATTGAGTTTGTATATATAAGCACATTTTCCACTTTTGTTTCTGGAGAGGTAGTTTCTTTTAAAGAAAGTGGAGTAACTGGCATTATAAGTAATATTGATAATGGTGATAAAAATATCACAGACAAATACGTCTTGGATAATGGACAGAGAATAAACTATTACGATTTCTCAAAAATTAATAGAAAAGATAGCAATTATACCCCAACTAGAAAAATAAAAATAGTTTTTCAAAATTACTTTATAGAGTCTGGTGACATAGGAGATGTTGTAACTGTCAATAGTTATCCAGAAGAAAAATATAAAGACTTATACTTTATCAATGATAGACCTCTATCCGATGTTGTGGATATTAGACCAATAGTATTACCTTACGATACTACATCAACGTACTCTCCATTCGAATTTTCTTCTAGAAATTTTGCATTAGAGGGAAGTTATTACATTGCACCAAATGAAACATTTTTGGTAGGATTTGATTATTATCTTCCAAGAATTGATAGATTGTCATTATCAAAAGATGGGACTTTCCAATTGTCTGTTGGTGTTCCAGATGATAATCCATCACCACCACAAATAATAGATGGTAGTTTAAATGTAGCTACAATTATCCTACCACCATATTTGAGAACAGTTAAAGATGCTGCAGTTTCTTATTCATCTCACAAGAGATATAGAATGCAAGATATTGCTAGATTGGAATCTAGAATTCAGAATGTAGAATATTATACTCAACTATCATTACTAGAACTTTCTGCAGAATCGTTATCTGTAAAAGTAAATGGGTTAGATAGATTTAAATCCGGATTCTTTGTTGATAATTTCAAATCACATACTTCACATGATATATCAAGTATAGAGTTCAAAGCATCTATAGACAAAGATCAAGGTTATCTAAGACCATTAAACCATACTACTCTAATAGATCTTATTTTAGCATCAAAAACAATAGGTCTTGGTGCAAATCCAGATCCAACTGCAGACTATTCTTTTGAAGAATATGATTTAGATGAAAATGTAAAGAAGAATAAGAAAATTATAACCTTAGATTATTCTGAACAAGTTTATGCACAAAATGTTTTTGCGACAAGAGTTGAAAATGTAACTCCATTTTTAGTTACTTCATATACTGGAATTCTTGAATTGAATCCATCTTCAGATACCTGGTTGGATGCAGGAACTATAGAAACAAACACAGTTAACGTAGAAGGATCATATCAGGCATTATCTCAAGGATTTAATGGTTTTGAATGGTCGTCTTGGAAAACAGACTGGATTGGTATTGACGCTCACACTAAAGTTTCTTTAGATATTGAAAAAGTAATATCTGATCCAGATATTAAACAGAAGAAATATAAAACCGGCAAGGATTGTGATGGATGTACAAAGTTAGTTCAAGAAACTACTACAAAAACAACATCTGAAGACTTACTTAAAGTAAAATCAGCAACAACATCATCTGCAGAATTAAAGCAAACGAAAACAGGTGTTAAATTTAACGTATCCGAAAAAATAGATTCTGTTAATCTTGGACAAAAATTGGTTTCAAGTGAACTCATCAAATACATGAGATCCAGGAATATTGAATTTGTTGCTAAAAAATTAAAACCAAAAACTTTATTCTATCCATTCTTTGACTCTGTAAATGTTTATAACAACTGTTTTCCAAAACTTTTACAAGTTCAAATGACTAATGGAATTTTCCAAGTTGGAGAAACTGTAGAATGTAATGATATTAATAATCCAGATATTACTACTTGCACATTTAGAGTAGCTACTGCAAATCACAAATATGGTCCATATAATTCACCAACAGATGTATTTGCAATAAATCCATATTCTGAGTCAGATGTTACACTTTCCAATGCATACACATCAACAAGCACTATATTAAATGTTGACACTTCTTCTCTTCAAGAAGCTGCGATAGGAAATTTCTTTGGTGTGTGTAGAGAGGGATTTGAACTTATTGGACAAACTAGTGGAGCAAGAGCTATAGTATCTTCAGTTAGATTGGTTAGTGATGATGTTGGAACTTTGATAGGATCTTTCTTTGTTCCCGAAGAACCTATTCAATTTGAAACTGGAGTTAAGAATTTCAGACTAATAAACACTGAATCATTTGATCCAACTCCAGGAACTCAATCATCTTTTGCCCAAAATGATTTTTATGCTCAGGGATTACTGACTACTGCTCAAGATACGCAGTTAAATATAAAAAATGCGTCTGTCAACAAAGAAAATCTTCAATCTTCCACCGAATCAGTATTTTCCGAAACGAAAAAAGCTTCGGTATCCACAGATCAAATTTTCTTTAACGAACAAACTAATGTAGAAAAGACTACAAAGACTCTAAAAGTCTATAAAGATCCTTTGGCACAATCATTTGTAGTTGAGAACAATTATGGAATATTTGTTACCAAGTTAGATTTATATTTCTACAGCAAACCTACCAATGGATCAAAAGACTCAGTAATTGTTCAGTTAAGACCGGTTGAGCAAGGAGTTCCATCTGCAAAAGTTATTGCAGATTCTGAGGTTGAATTAAAACTCGATAATATCAATTTGTCTGAAGACGGAACCGTTGCAACAACAGTTACCTTCCCTGCCCCAATTTTCTTAGAGGCATTCAAAGAATATGCAATTGTCTTACTTTCCGATTCTACAGATTATCAAGTTTGGATTTCTAGAATGGGAGAAGAAGACATTACCACTAAAAACCTTCCAGAGTCAGCTAAAAAGATAGTTTCTCAACAACCATTCTTGGGATCACTGTTCAAATCTCAAAATGGAAGTACATGGGAACCAAGTAGTTATGAAGATTTGAAGTTTACATTATATAATGCACAGTTTACAACTGATCCCGCAACAGTATTGTTCTTCAATCCAATTGAGGGTGGCGATTATACAACATTGTCTCATTTAAGTCCAGATTCTGTTAGAACTTTATCAAATAAAGTTCTGATTGGATTATCAACTTCAGTAACACTTCCACAAATTTCTCAAGGTGTTAGTATCGGTATAACGGATACAACAATGATTGGAAATCTCGTTGGTGTGGCAGGTTCTGTTAAACTTGGTTATGGTTTAACATCATTAAACGTTGGATCTGGATATACCAATACCGTATATCAGGGTCTTGATCTAGAAACGGTTACTGGAGAGGGAACTGGACTAAAAGTTGACGTAACTTTCCAAAATAATAAATTGGATTTAACAGACTCTGGTGCTGGAATAGTAACTGTTGTCAGTGGTGGATATGGATATAGATCTGGAGATGTTGTAAAAATTCCAAGTACAGTTTCTTTTGGCAGTGGAGCTACTCTTTCTGTAGTAACTATTGGCCAATTTAATACAGTAATCCTAGATAATGTTCAAGGAACTTATGATAGTTCTTCAGTTATTGGAAAACAATTAACATATGAAACTTCTACAGGAATAACCAGTTATGTTGGAGTCGCAACAGTTTCTTATCTGAATCAAAATGCACAAAATGATGGATTACATTTTAGAGTTTTTGATATAAATCATGGAATGTATTCGACCAACAATTTAGTTTCCATTAAAGGTGTTAAGAGTGATGTAAAACCAGCAAAATTATCAGCAACTTACGATCAAACATCAACTACACCCATTCCAGTGGATTCTATTTCAATATTCTCAACCTTTGAAAATGTTGGGGTTTCTACAACAAATCCGGGATATGTAAAAATTGGAAAAGAACTGATTTCATATACTGGAATTGATTCTAATAACAACACACTAACTGGCATAACTCGTGGAGTTGATGTGGGAATAGCAGGAAACTCTTCTGCAACACAGCACAACAGTGGATCTTCTGTTATGAAATATGAGTTAAATTACGTTTCACTACGTAGAATTAACAGAATTCATAATATGTCTACAACTCCACCTACTGTTCCAAATCCAATAGAAATTGATAGTTATCACATCAAATTGAATATGAACGATATTGCGTATGGAGTTGATAGAAGTGGAAACTCAGATTTCCCCAATCTGTTCTTCAATGAAACTAAGGATTCCAACACATTTGACTATGCAGTTGGTGAATCAATAGAATCTTCAAAAAATATTATTTTCTCAACAGTAACACCAAATGTTAATATCTTTACTCCACCAGCAACTGGATATGGAGCAAGGATTAGAACTACAAGTGCAAGAAGTGTTGATGGAACAGAAACACCATTCCAAGATTTAGGTTTTGAGCAAGTTGAACTAAATGAAATAAATAACCTATCTTCGGTCAGAATGATTGCCTCTAAGGTGAATGAAGATAGTAAAATGACAGATTTACCCGCAAATAAATCTTTCACTATGGCAATTGATATTGCTACTGGTGATCCTAATGTTTCACCAGTAATTGATTTGGAAAGAGTAAGTGCTATACTTACTTTAAATAGAATAAATCAAGTGGTTGCTGACTGGACAACTCCATCACCAGAGTTATCTTTAACAAAACAAATATACGATGAACACGCAGCAACTTATGTCTCTAAGAAAATATCACTAACAAATCCAGCGACTTCAATAAAAGTATTGTTTGGTGCCAATAGACCAAGCACTGCTGATATTAAAGTTCTATATAGAATTTATAGGAAGGATTCTGCAGAAGCATTACCATCTTATGAACTTTTCCCTGGATATGAAAACTTAGACAATCTTGGAAATGTAATAAATCCAGCAGCAAATACTGGAAGTTCTGATGTTTTTGTTCCACCAAGTTCAGGTGCTAATGAATTTTTTGAATATGAATACAGTGCAAATGACCTACCAGAATTTACTGACTTTGATATTAAAATTATTATGACAGGAACGGATCAAGCAAATGTTCCTCTAATTAAAGAATTGAGAGTAGTGGCATTAGCATAATATGACTTTTTTACCAGTAGAAGGAAAAGCAAACCTTTATAGGGATGTAAATTCCAATGCGATTATAAACAAAGATACAAATGGGTATCGGCAGTATATGCAATCACTGAAAGAAAAAGAAGAACAAAAGAATAAAATAGTTTCTATTGAAAATGATATTATTTCTATAAAAGATGATATCAGTGAATTGAAAAGTCTCATAATTGGATTATCAAATAAATTATAAATACAAGTATAGAGGTTCAGTATCATAATGGCTCAACCAGCAACTAGACAAGAACTGATAGACTATTGCAAAAGAAAACTAGGATATCCAGTCCTAGAAATTAACGTTGCGGATGAGCAAATAGAGGATCTAGTTGATGATGCCGTCCAGTATTTTCAAGAAAGACACTTTGACGGTGTAATGCAAATGTACTTGAAATATCAAGTAACACAAGAAGACATTAATAGAGGAAGAGCAGAAACTGGAACATCATCTGGAATTACCACAACAACAGCAACATCTACTATTGTTGGATCTGCAACTACTTTTTCATTCAAGGAAAATTCAAACTATATACAAGTTCCACCATCGGTAATTGGTGTTAATAAGATATTTAAATTTGATGGGGTTAACACAGTATCTCAGGGAATGTTTAATGTTCAGTATCAATTGATGCTAAATGATGTATATTATTTTAACACAATTGAACTTTTAACATATACAATGGTTAAAAGATATCTAGAAGACATAAGTTTTCTACTAAACCCAGAAAAGATGATAAGATTCAACAAGAGACAAGATCGTTTATATATTGACATGGATTGGGCTTCTTTAAAAGTGGGTGATTATTTGATCATAGACTGCTACAGAGTTTTAGATCCAGAAGATGCTCCTAGAGTTTGGAATGATTCTTTTTTAAAACCATATCTAACTTCATTAATTAAAAAACAATGGGGTCAAAATTTAATTAAATTTAGAGGAGTTAAATTACCTGGTGGAGTTGAGTTAAATGGCAGAGAAATATATGAAGATGCTATAAATGAACTTGAAGATATTAAAAAACGCATGATGATAGAGTTTGAACTTCCACCATTAGATATGATTGGATAATGTTAAATCCATTTTTTTTGCAAGGATCCAAAAATGAACAGGGATTAATTCAAGACCTGATAAACGAACATTTGAGAATGTTTGGTGTTGAAATTTATTATCTTCCCAGAAAATATCTTACAGAAAAAACAATAATAAAAGAAGTTATTGAATCCAAATTTGATGAAGCTTTTCCAATAGAAGCTTATCTTGTTAATTATGAAGGATATGGTCAAAATACTGATATTTTAACTAAATTTGGAGTAACAATATCCGATGAAGTAAATCTAATAATTTCTTCTGAAAGATATCAATTATATATTGAACAGTTGATAAAAAATGATCCTAATATTAAAATATCGTCTAGACCCAAAGAAGGAGACTTAATATTTTTTCCACTTGGAAACAGAATATTTGAAATAAAATTTGTTGAAAATGAAAAACCATTTTATCAATTGGGGAAAAATTATGTGTACGAATTGAGATGTGAGTTATTTGAATATGAAGATGAAGATATAGACACGGATGTTGCAGAAATAGACACTGTAATAGAAAACCAAGGATATATTGTAACATTAAATCTTACTGGAATAGGAACAACTGCTTCAGCAATAACCTCCCAAGTGTCAGGTGGTCTTAGAAACATTACTTTAATAAATGATGGTCAAGGATACGTGTCTGCACCAACGGTAGTTATTGCACCTCCAGATTCTGGATCTGGAGCAACGGCAGTTGCCATAATGACATCAAGATCTGGATTAACCACTGCACTATCAATCAGTAACGTTTATATAACAAATCCGGGGTATGGTTACACTTATGCACCATCAATTTTCTTCCTTGGTGGCGGAGGAACTGGAGCAGCAGCAACCTCTGGAATAACTACATCAGGATATTCTGTTGGAATTATTACTGTTACAAATGGTGGTAGTGGATATACAACTTCACCAACAGTTATTTTTTCATCTCCAGATAATTCTATTTCGTATGCTTCAACAGCAAGAGGAATATCTGTGGTATCTGCTGCAGGAACAATTTCACAAATAAGAATAATAAATGCAGGAATAGGATATACGGGTATTCCAACAATAACTATATCTGCACCATCTTTAGTTGGAGTTGGAACCTATATTTACAATGAAATTGTTACTGGATCTGCATCTTCAACTACGGCAAAAGTTCGCAAATGGACTTCATCATCAAATCAACTTGAAGTCTCATTAATTGACGGAGCATTTAGAATTGGAGAGTCAATTATAGGATTAGAATCAAATGCACAGTATAGTATTAGATCTTATAATCTAAATGATCAAATAGATGCATATGCTCAAAATGATATTCTGGAATCTGAAGGAGATTCGATAACAGATTTTACAGAATCAAATCCTTTTGGTGAAGTTTGATATGTTAAATATATTAAAGGTTTAAAAAAATGTTTGGATATTTTTATCACGAAATTTTAAGAAGAACAATAGTTGCCTTTGGTAATGTTTTTAATAACATAGAAATACACCATACAGATAACTCTGGGTCTACTACAAGTATCATTAAAGTTCCATTAGCTTATGGACCTGTTCAAAAGTTTTTAGCAAGAATTGAACAAGATCCAACAGGAATTAAACCGATAAAAATGACATTACCTCGAATGTCATTTGAATTTGTTGGAATAAACTATGATTCTCAAAGAAAATCTTCCACAACTCAGTCTTTTTTAGCAACATCAGGGAATAACTTAAAAAAGGTTTATATGCCAGTTCCATATAATCTTCAATTTGAATTAAATATTATTTCAAAATTAAATGATGATGCTTTGCAAATTGTTGAACAAATTTTACCTTATTTTCAACCTAGTTGGAATTTAACAGTAAACTTGGTAGGAGAAATAAACGAAAAGAGAGATATTCCAATAACATTAGACTCGGTAACATTTACTGATGATTATGAGTCTGATTTTACTAAGAGAAGATCACTAGTATATACATTGAGATTTACAGCAAAAACATATCTATTTGGACCTATTCCACAATCTTCTACCGGTGTTATTAAAAAGGCAACAATTGATTATATGTCTGGTGTTGAAAATAAAAAACGTGAAATGAGATATGTGGTTACACCAAGGGCTTCTAAAGATTATGATAATGATCAAACTACTTTGTTGTCCGCAACTATTGACGAAAATACAAAATATATTGATGTTGATGATGCAACGGCAATTTCAGATGGAACAAGAATTTATATTGATAGTGAGCAAATGTTTGTAACATCAAAAACCAATAATAAACTAGTGGTAATAAGAGGATATGAGAACAGTGTTCAAACTGGACATATTCAAGGAACCTCTGTTAATTTGGTTACAACAAGTGACGATGCTTTAATTGATCCAGATGATGATTTTGGTTTTAGTGAGTCTTTAGAATTTTTACAAGATTTTAAAGAATATAGTCCATCATTAAATCAAGATATTTAAAAATGAAAGAAAAATTTGAAAGTTTAAATAAAACCTTTGATATTGATTATCAAGAGGAAGTATTGCAAGTTCCTTCGGAAGTAATTTCTTCGGAATTAAAAATTTCAGAAAAAAAAGAAGAAATTTTACAAAAAGATGAAGTAAAAAAAGATTATGAATACACAAGGGGTAATTTATATTCATTAATAGAAAAAGGTCAAGAAGCTATAAATGGAATTTTAGAATTAGCTCAAGAAACAGATCAACCTAGAGCTTATGAAGTAGCAGGTCAATTAATTAAGAATGTTGCTGATGCTACAGATAAATTAATGGACTTGCAAAAAAAGTTAAAAGACTTGGACGAAATTTCACAAAAAGGTCCTACAACAGTTAATAATGCATTGTATGTTGGTTCAACAGCAGATCTTCTTAAATTAATAAAACAAGAAAAAAAATAATAGGTTTATTCTACAAAAAATACTGAAATAAATATTCTTATAGAATAAAATGGAGAAATCATAAGGTGGTACTAAAAAAACCTTCAGAACTTTTTAGTGATGATTCTAAAAATGAAAAATCATCAATAATTAATAATATTAAGGAAAAAATTGAAAACAATCAAAAAATTTCTGAAGATTTTTCTTTATTAAAAGAAAAATTGAATAATTTTGGTACTATCTCAGATTTTAATGAAGTTGTAGAATCTTACAAAGATAATGTAAATCAAATTTCTTCTTTGTCAAAAGAAGTTGATTTCATAAAGGAAGAAATAAAAAATCTCTCTAAAAGAGAAAATTTAGATAAGTCAATGGCAACTTATTTGTTATCAATTGAATCTTATATTGAAGACGTTCAAGAAAATATCAAAGATTTAAATTTAAAAAGCACAAAAAAAATTAAAAAAGATTTTATAGGATTAAAGTCTTTAGTTAAAGATTTTATAGAAAATGATATTCCAAAATATGATAAACTTTTAATAGAATCTGAGATTAGATCGGGATCTAGAATTGATAAGATTTCCAATAAAATTGATAAAAAATTAGAAAGTGTAGATTTAGAAGTTGAAAATAAATTTAAAGATTTTAGAGAAAAATTAGATGGAATAAATGAAAATAAAATTAATGATATAAGAAATGATATAAATCTATTATATGATCAAATAAATACATTTTCAAAAGAAGATTTACCAAAATATAATAAACTTTTTGTAGAGGAAAAAATAAAAAATGAGGAATCTTTTAAAGATTTAGAAGAAAAAATTTTTCATACAATTTCTTCATTTGATGAAAAAATTAAAGAAAAAATTTTAGACATTAATTCAACAATAAATGAATTTTCTGATAGAGAGATTCCAAAATACAATAAACTTTTCGTAGAGTTTAATTTAAAAACAGAAAAAGAAATTAAAGAAATAGAATCTAATTTAAAAAATAAATTAGAATCATTAGCATCATCAATAAATGAAATTCAAAATAATTTAAATGAAAAAAATTTAAATTTCAAAGAAAATATTATTGAAAGAATTTTATTTGTAGAAAACAATGTAAAAAATTCTATAGAAAATTTAGATTCAATTGCAAATACTTATAATAATCTTTACAAAGATTTTAAAAAGAGAGAAATATTAAATGATGAAAAATTTTTAGCATTTTCTAATAATTTAACTAGTTTATCTGAAAAAGTAGGTGAAATTGATAAAAATTCAGAATCAAGTTTCGTAAAACTTGAAGAGGAAATTTTATCGGAAAAAAATAATTTAAAGTCTAATATCTCTGATGTAGAGAAAAACTTAAATAAAAAGATAACAGATTTAGAAGCTAATATTATTATAAGTGAACAGCATATTAAAAAAAGAAATAAAGAGTATGAAAATATAAAAGAAGAAATTCAATCTTTAATTTCAAAATTAAAAATAGATTTTGTAGAGGAGCAAAACAAATCTTTATCAAAAAAAATAACACACATTGAAAAAATATTTGAAAAATTTAATGAAAAAACTATTCTAAATGAAAGTGGATCTCTACTCACAAATCTAGAATCAACTAAAACATCAGATCCGTTAACACCATTAGATCAAAATTTTGTAACATTTAAAGATTTAGCAAATCACTATAGGACGTTTATCAATAGAGTCCAAATTCAAATGGCCTCCATTGGTGGAGGTGGTGCTGGATTTGTCAAAGATTTGGGTGATGTTGATATTACTGGAATAACAACAGATTCTATTTTAAAATGGAACCCGTCTAGTAATAAATGGATTATAGGCATTGCTGGTGGAAGTGTTGGGGCTGGTGGAACTTGGTCATCAAATTCTATTGGAATTCATACAACTAAGAATGTAGGAATAGGAACAACAACTGCAAAATCAGAATATGCTTTGTATGTTCAAGGAAATGGATTTTTTACTGGAAATGTTTCTGTTGCCGGAACTATAACTTATGAAGATGTTACTAACATAGATTCTATTGGATTTGTTACTGCAAGAAGCGGATTATTAGTTGGATCAGCAACTACTTTTACAGAAAAATTAGTAGTTGAGGGTGATGCTCGTGTAACAGGTATCCTAACTGTAGGTACTGCATCTATCACAATTGATGGTATTAACAATACAATCACTGTTGGTGATGAAAACGTAGTTATCAATAATTCGAGTATAACTATAGGCACAGGCGTTTCTATAAGTGCATTTGCTTCTGGTATTAACACTGCACCAAATGTAATATATGTTGCAAAAGATGGGAATGATTCAAACAATGGATCTTCTATTGATAACGCATTTTTAACAATTAAATCTGCTGTTGGTATTGCAACAACAGGAACAACTATAAAAGTTTTGGCAGGAACTTACATAGAAGATAATCCAATTGAAGTTCCACCATTTGTCTCTATTGTTGGAGATGATTTAAAAACCGTAACTGTTGTTCCACAAACTACAAATCAAGATATTTTTCATGTGAGAAAGGGTTGCTATATTGCTGAAATGACATTTATTAATCATGTTGCACCCGCAGCTGCTGTGGCATTTCCAACAGATTCTATTGCAATAAATGAAGGTGGTGGAAAATGGGAAAGTCCTTATATTCAAAATTGTACCAGTAATACAACAACTGGAACTGGATTGCGAATTGATGGTGCGCGAGCAGAGGGTCTAAAATCAATGGTTTGTGATAGTTATACTCAATACAATCAAGGTGGAGTTGGAGTAGCTGTTACGAATGAAGGATTTGCCCAGTTGGTTTCAGTGTTTACTATTTGTTGCAACGAAGCAATTACTTGCTACAAAGGAAGTCAAGTTGATTTGACCAATAGCAACTCTAGTTTTGGAACATATGGTTTAGTTGCAGATGGTGTAAGTAATCTTCAATACACTGGAGTTGTTACATCAGTTGCTAATTCGGGACAAGACTCTATAACAGTTGCCATAACAACAACAACTAGACCATATGATGGCCAGGTGGTTTATTTTGACAAGTTATACAAATCTATACAATCTATCACAGTCTCAGCTGGAGGCACTGGTTATACTTCAACTCCT
>Ga0194115_10001354_pt1 | contig 31494 bp, 29 predicted proteins | sample TA2MahsurfametaG_3_FD_148656 | JGI IMG/M metagenome (GOLD analysis project Ga0194115, IMG submission 148656) | Freshwater microbial communities from Lake Tanganyika, Tanzania - TA2015002 Mahale S4 surface | ecosystem: Environmental > Aquatic > Freshwater > Lake | place: Tanzania: Lake... | reverse complement strand
CGAACACACTTTTTGGGAATGACAGAAGAAGCAAACAAACAAAACAGCAAGTGAAAGGCGCCATAGAAGAACGGGACGAGATATAGTATCGGCTCAGAGTTCATACGTCAATACCCTGCTTTCTTTTCCATAGGCTGGATGCAGCCGACGTGAAGGGCGAAGATGAAGAAGAAGCCGAGTCGTCTTCGTCTCGCACTCCGTTCACTCGTTGCCGTGATCATCGCAGCTTGGTTAAGTGCCACCTTTGGCCTTTTCCTTCGTACCGATTCCCCAGATGCCACTCATGGACAGGCCTTGATCAGTGGTCCACGCCAGCAGAAAAATACTACAATAAACATCGATGATAGGAACAACACCCTATGGCGGGACAAGATCCGACGACGGAATGACGATGAGGATGGAGGATCTCTTGTTCGGCCACCACGATTTCTTCTTGGGATTATGTCTCATGAAATGAAGAATCCACGAGAGGGTGAACGTCGACAGATGATTCGTGACACATATCTTAAATATTTTCAAGACCATGGAATGGTTGAGGAAGAACATCGTATATGTTCCTTGTATGAACTATTGGAAAATATCGTTTCGATTGACGATTGTCAAATGGCTTATGCTTTCGTCATGGGACAGGCATCGAATCCTCCTGAAAATAATCGGACCGAATTCTTACATGCCACATCGACTTCCGAAATGATTCGACCTCACCCATCAACAGATGTTGTATCGTTGGATATCTTGGAAAATGGAAAATTTGGAAAAAGTCCTACCTGGTTTCGGTATGCTACCTTGATTTTGAAAGAACGAAATCTACCCTTTGATTATATCATCAAGACGGATAGTGATACGCTATTAATCCCCGCTCGCTTTCTTCGATGGCTCGATGAACAGGAACGTCGAAATGACTACGATCGTACACAGATATACGGTGGTACGCCTTTAGATAAGGTGGGCTGTGGATGGCCGACTCATGATCATTGTGACAATATGACAGCACCGTATTTCCATGCCGGTGGTTTTTACTTTGCAAGTATGGATATTTCGGAATATATCGTATCTGATCAATGTCCAAGATCTAGACTCTTCCTCCCCCATGAAGATGTCACCATGGGAAATTATGTACACAGTATGCCGGCAGTGACTGGGAAGCCAATTGTTGGTTTCAACAATCAAGATGCCTATCAAACACATTGGATGCATCCCATAAAGGATCCAAAGAGGATACGGTCATTATGGAGGACATATCTGAGTAAGAAAAAACAGAGAATGAAAAGAGCCAAGAATCCATGAAAATGGGCGATTCAGCAATGTCAAGGGACTGTTATCGTTCCGTCATCCCTGTCTTCTGGAAAAGGGCCAAAAAGAATCCCATCGAGTCTTCTTCGGTATTCTGAGGATCGAAACGTCTGACTTTTCCACGTTCGTCATCATTCAATCCGAATCCTGATAATCCCGACTGGCCCATGGCGACAGAAATGGGTACAAGTGACATGTCGGGGTAATCGGTCAAGATATGATGAACCATGGTTTCATTCTCTGCCGCGTTGATAGTACAAGTAGAATATGTCAAATACCCTCCCGACTTGAGTAGGGCAACTGCTTCCCTCACGAAATGTCTCTGGTACTCAGCATGCTTCTGTAACTGGTGGAGTGACGTATCGGGAATGAATAGCTTTGGTCGGAGACCTAACGCACTGCAGGGTGGATCTAACAGAATCCGATCAAATGATCCGGCTGGAAGCTTCTTTATTGTTAAGAGTTGATCTCTTTCGTCCTCCTTGGCTGTTTCGATTAACTATCATGTGCAAAATCAAGAAGTTTTGAGACCAGTTTCTGGGATACAAACAGTGAAAAAATGGGTGTCAGCTTGGACTTACTGTTTTGACTGATACTGTCATGTCCATGCCGACACATTTCGTTGTATCCAAGGCTATGGGTGTAATACACGTAGCGCCTAGTCGTGTAAATAATTCTCTGGCGGTGACCATTTTTCTTCGACTTCTATCACAAGCTAGAATCGTTGCCTGATTATGGATGAGACTTGCTAAATGAGCTGTTTTCCCACCTGGCGCGGAACACATATCCAGGATCGTATCTCCTGGTTGAGGATTTAGAGTATGTCCGACTAAGATGGAGGGTAGATTCTGTAACATCATTTTGTCTTGTAATATTCCAAAAAGAGGTGGTGGACATGGTCCTACCCTGTATTGTGGATCATTTGACATTCGGATACCAACCCCATGGGAGGAACGAAAGAATTCCGCCCGAGGACAGGCGACCGTTCCAAGTCCAAGAAAGAGACATTTACCGACATAATCCTCTAGACGTGATCCTCGTGTTGTACTGGTATCATTGGGTGCAGAAATATCGGCATAGACTGCAACAGTATCTCCCTGATGGATATTTGGATCTGCCACTAAAATCCCACGAACGAAGATATCCGATCCACGTAATACGGATTCTCCACAATATCTATCACACAATACTACACGATGTGTCATCGGCCAACCTTGAGCCTTCCGTTGTACAGCATTATCAAATTCAAGTACAGGAGTACTGGTCGTCGGTGGTTGTGGAAGTCGAGATGTGTAAAGCATATCTGCCGAGTCCTGAGGAACGATACACAGAACATCTGAAAAAATATGGTGTCGTTTCAATCGTAGGTGTGGATATCTGTCAAGAACGGTTTGTAGGGATGTTTCTACCTCTTCTACAGTGGATAGAATTTGATTGACACGACATATGGTATTGACAGGAGGTCGTTTCATTGCGGAAAACAAACTCGACACGACGGTGCCGTCATTGTCGTCGTATTGTCGTCCTAGAAACTCTACTATGTCATCAGAAACCTCAATTTTCAAGTCATCGACAGAACATATCGTAACAGACGATGACATTTTTTCTTTTTTCTCTCAGCACAGCATAATCCGGTAGATTCTTGTTGTATATTAAGTTAAAGGATCGGACTTGGCTTGTTTCATTCGGTCGACGACCATCGGCACAAACTACGATTCTTATATCGTCGGGCTAGAATCCTTTTTGTCTTTTTTCACAGGCTACCACTGTTACGCTATCTAACTTTGGTTGACTCGTGCGACTTCAATCCAGGCTTATATATTGAACGTTACTTGCAGTCACGTAGTCCCCATTTCCAATTATAGAGGCTCGTGTGAAACGTGATTTCTCCTATTTTCGTGGCTATCCGCTCGTGCCCATAACCCAAAAAAGTCGTGGTTCCGATGTCGGGAACAATTACTTTTTATGTACGTATCGTTTTGTACGGTACGAATTGTGAGTTCCGGTTCGATTCGACTTCCCCAGAATACGCGCGTCAAGTACAAACAGAGTGATGTGGTAGAAAGGTTCTATCCGACGTGAGTGACATCTGACGCCTGGTGGCAAGTCGACTTATTCTTTCTGAAAGGCTCGACGACTAGCCCTCGTAGATCCTAAAGGGAGGCCAGCCTTCAAAACAGCACACGCCTTAGGGAATAGATCACCTTCCGAAGAAACATTTATGGCATACTTGGTGTAGCCATGACATCCCAAAGAATACCGACAGAACAATACCGAAAAGGTTTTGGATGGCTACGAATAGGATTGACACTTGTGTTGTCGTCATCAATCATGACGATAGACGCCTTCATTACGACGAATTGGCGAGGGCAGGAATTATCTGGATTTCTTCGAAAGAGTCCGACGTTTTTATGCTCGTCTGTGGAGGCTGGTGATAGTGGAACCAAACGACAGAATAAGCAAGGTGTCAACGTAGAATCAACATCAAGGAAATCAGCCTTAGAGAAATTATCCCGTCCAGAACGAAAGGCTTTGGAACGTCAGAAAAAGGATGAACAACAACAGCAACAGCGATCGAAAAAGAAATCACCCACCAGCCTACAGAAGAAACATGTTTTGCAATTATCGAAGGATTCGACGGCAGACGATGTCATCCGAGCGATTAAGCGTGCACAGAATAATCATGATCATCAAGATTTGAAGGTGATTGCTGATTTCTTAATCAATGATTGTGATATGGGATTTGCATATGGATATCGGGGTTCCTTACTGGCACGATTAGCTGTCGCTGCTCTTCATTTTGGGAATAATCCAATCGCACGACGGTCGATTGATATCCGACGATTAGAATATCGTCCCTCAATGCTCCCCATGGAATCGGCAGCGATTATCCGTGGTCTCCTACGTGTCCATAATGTCACAGATGCATTGGAAATATTGTTTGACGAACTATCGTTGCCCCTCGAGGTAAGTTTGACGAAGAGAATAGCACAATTATTGTGGTTACTCTACCCCTGACCCGTGACCGGTACGGACGACCCAAATTGCACTACATCCTTGTACAGGGTACAGATTTGACCACACCAAAAAACCAAGATCGTCTAAAGTATCGAGCGCTATCTCTAGCTTCGCTAGCATCTAGAAGCTTTTTCGAAGGAGAGCCCTTCATGGCGGTGTCTGCATGTACCATGTTAAGTGAACTTGGACCAATTATACGGCAGGCCGGGATAAAGAATGACATGTTGGAAATGCCATGGCTCCGACTGATTCAAGGAGCTGCCAAATGTGAAACTGCCCGGCGAGCGGGGACGTTAAAGATGGAAGAAGAGACGAAGGGAGTCGAGCTACCGTGTAACGTCGTCTATTCTGTTCTGAACGCGATGACGACATTCCCCTCGGAAAACGACGACCAGGTATATGAAGCTATTTCCAACGCTTTAGTTCGTCGGGTATTATTCATTACTGGAGCGGTGGATATGAAAAGTTGTCCTCCAGCAGATCGAGGTGAAGCTGCCTTCGTCGGACGCTCGAATGTTGGAAAGTCGAGTTTAGTCAACATGGTATGTTCCTTCGTAGGAAAGTCGACCAGCCTTTCTTACCATCAAACTAATTTTTGTGAAACACCCCTGTTCTTGGGACGATGAATCCAAAATCACAGATCACGAATAGAAAATCTCTTGCCTTTACGAGTAAATCGCCGGGGAAGACACAACAATTCAATTTCTTTGCTGTGAATGATAAGCCTGGGAAGGAGAAGGAGGTACGATATGGTGATGACGTCGAAGGTGAACCAGATTTCGATTCCTTTTATCTTGTAGATTTACCAGGATTTGGTTTCGCGAAGGCACCTGAACATCTTCGGCAGGAATGGTCCCGTTTCATGGCAGACTATCTCTCGTCACGGCGGACATTACGAGTCGTCTTCCATCTGATTGATGGCCGACATGGACCCATCAGTGAAGATGCGACGATTATGCGACAAGTCGCGGATAGTCTCCCAAAACAGGTAGCCTATGTGATTGTCTTGACGAAGGCTGACAAGAATGTAAAAGCTGCGTCCAAAAAACGTCCTGGTCAGGTCTCCATCGACGTTATGAACCTCCTCCGTGAAACGATGCGAGAAAATAGGGTGGGGAATGCTCCAGTGATTCTGACGTCATCCGAGACCAAGCTGGGTCGTGATGATTTGTGGAGATATCTAAAGTATGCTGCTGAGCGATAGGATGCTCTCTTTGGTCAAGGAAAAAACCCCGCTAATATTATTTAAGACATACCGGCTTTCGCTGCCGATTTTTTGAGTGCTCGTTCAATCCTTTGTCGTTCCTTTCGATCACGAATCTTGCGTTCCTTGAACTTTTTGACTAATTCATCGAATCCAATTTCCATTAATTTCATCTTCGCAAGTCTTGCCGCCTTGGTGACTGGACCTAACATTCGTATAGCAGCCTCATCTGTAATCTCAAGACATTTCTCCAAGGGTCGTCCAGTGATTGCTTCGGCGGCATGGACCAGGGATACGTCGTTCTCGCCGACCAAACTGACAGCCCGTCCACGACGACCCGCACGGGCCGTCCGACCGACTCGATGGACGTAGGAGGTTGCATTCCTTGGTAGTTCTGAATTGATGACTAAATCGACACTGGGAATATCTAATCCCCGAGAGGCAACGTCTGTAGCAACTAGAACTCGGACATGTTGAGATTTGAATTTTCCAAGTGCTGCCAAACGACGATTCTGAGATAACAAGGAATGAAGAGCGACGCTGTCGACACCGACTTGAGAAAGGATACCAGAAACTAACGCAGCCCTCTCACAGGTTGAAACGAAGACAATGGCAGACCGTGCTTTGCCGGCTTCTTCGTCTTCACTTTCTGAATCATTTTGTTTACGTCCAGTCCAAGATGTACGACCTTCCTTATCTTTCGCTCGTCCTCCGTTGGACATGAGCTCACGGATAGTCGTTAGGAGGTAGGCATCACGGACCTTCGAAGGCATGAAGATATACTGCTGCTTAAGTCCTGCTGGGATGCGAGGTGTCAAGGCTACGACTTCCTCGTCTTTCTCAGCTTGCTCCGACTCAGATGCGCATGTGCTGTTGTTGGCCTCTGATGAATTGGAAGAATGATCATCGTCGTCGTCATCATCATCATCATCTTCAGCCTGCTCGATTTTTTGTTTCTTCAGCGGTTGTTCGTTTTGTTCCTCGTCCGATCGGACGACGAATTTCTTTAGGGGAAGACGACCACGCCCAGCACCAGCAATTTCTTCGACACTTTCTAAACTTCTTGTCATCGTCGCACTGAATAATAATGTTTGACACTTGGTACGCTTATCTCGGTTACAATGAAGTAGGAGTTCTGCGACATCTCGTTCAAAGCCTGAATGGGCCGCCAGAAGACGATCTGCCTCATCCAAAACAAGATACCGTACATGCTTTAATCGGGGTGGACTTGGTCCACGTAATAATTCTGCTAATCTTCCTGGCGTCGCGACGACGAAATGGGGTTTCCGATCTAATTCACATGCCTGTCGGACCATATCTAATCCACCGACGACTAATGCCGATTCGACATTGTAGGAGGATCCTAATGCTAAAATTTGTTGATGAATCTGTTTTGCCAATTCTCGTGTCGGACTGACGACGACGGCATATATCCCATATGGATCATTCGATAATCGTTGTAGGATAGGAAGTGTAAACGCGGCAGTCTTCCCCGATCCCGTCGCTGCCAATGCCAACACGTGAGCCGAAGATTCCTGTAAAAGGAATGGAACGATCGTCCTTTGGACTGGTGATGGCCGTTTGAAGCCTAGAGCTCGACATGTCTCCACGAGTGGATCACTCAGTCCTAGATCAGAAAAGGAGGCCCAAGGCGAGACGGTAGGAAGGTTATGATTTTCTTTCGCGGTCGAACTGCTAGTGTTGTTGACTGTGGTAGTGGACTGTTCCAGGCCAAGAAGAGTTTCATCTGTTTGACTTTTCGACTCTTGACTTCGTTTCTTTGACCTCTTGTGAGATTTGCTAAATAGAGTCGACATGATGAATAGCGTATAGATATGGAAATCTGCCAGAGTACAGAATCAGGAAATGAAAAGCATCCCTCCTCCGATCGCATCAAAGAACACGAATATACCATGAATACGAAAAATGAATGGCTTTACTTGCGAGGACTGATCAGACTCCACACGTTGGGATATGAGCTCACTACGGTGGACGACCCATCTGACTGAAACTAAGTATATGAACTGCGGAAGTGTCCTAAAGCCTACATCTTCCCGTTGTAATTTGTGAATTCTAATTTTACAGAAGTTTGAGGTTTCATTCTTCTTTCATTTAATACAGACCATCTTGTTCAATCCATTGAGCAGCCTGTTTGGCATAGTATGTAAGGATGATATCTGCACCTGCTCGTTTGAAGCATGTCAAGGTTTCCATGACGACATCCTTTTCATTTAACCAACCCCGTTCACATGCTGCCTTGATCATGGCATATTCTCCCGATACATGGTAGGCAGCAATGGGTAAATTGGATGCATCCTTTAGACGTCGGATGACATCCAAATATGGCATACCCGGTTTGACCATGAGCATATCGGCACCCTCAGCAGCATCCAGGGCAGCCTCAATCAAAGCCTCTCGACCATTGGCAGGATCTTGTTGATAGGTCTTCTTATCACCAAATCCTGGATGACTATCTAGGGCATCTCGGAAGGGACCGTAATATGCGGATGCATATTTCGCAGTGTAGGAAAGGATAGAGACATCGGTGAAACCTTCTGAATCTAATGCATCACGGATTGCCTTGACACGGCCATCCATCATATCACTGGGAGCGACGACGTCGGAACCGGACCGGGCCTGACAGACAGCCTGTTTACACAATTGATTAATCGTCACATCATTCAAGATCTTTCCATCTTCGACGACACCATCATGTCCCTGATCAGAGTATGGGTCCAAGGCAACATCGGTACAGACGATACAATCCGGGTACGCTGCCTTGATAAGACGTAAGGCACGGGGGACGATCCCCTCAGGATTATATGCCTCAACACCTAAATTCGTCTTCAATTCATCTGCGACCTTGGGGAAGATGACAAATGTCTTAACGCCGACATTGTAGGCCTCACCGACTTCCCGTAACATCGATTCTAAGGAATGACGTTGACATCCAGGCATCGATTCAATATTCTGATTATAACTTTCATCATGAATGAAAAGAGGATAAATAAAGTTCGATGGTGTCACAATATTTTCTCGGACCATTCCACGCATCGTCGCACTCTTACGATTACGACGAGGTCGTGCACGCTAAAATATAATCCAATGCCGGGAACGAAGAGAAACAAATGGGGGTAAGAACAAGTTAGACGTCGGCGGTCGTTCCAGCGCAAGATTTTCTTCCTTTATCGAGTCAAGTCGCACGCATATACATCCAAGTCTATATACACACCTGAGGGACCCAAACTTGATCAATATTGTTTCGGATGAGTGCAGGACTAGTTCCCGATGTAGGATCAAAGGTATCAGGAGCAGTGTCAATTCCCTTCATTGATCGGTCCACAGGTTCGGAATTTCCAGTGGCAGCTCCAGCCGTCGGCGGTGCGACAGCCGAGAAAGCAGATACACTGCTTGAAGTAAAGGCAGCAAGGATAAGTGCAGTGCAGAACTTCATGGTGGGGGGACTTGCTGTAGTAGAGATAGACCTTCGTTTTCAAAAATGTGCGGGGTTAATGCTTAGCCTTTCGCCTTTTCTTGGATCGAGAACGTCGGAAGTTGTTACTGTCGAAAATCAAAAAAAGCTGAGAGAGCCACGGGGAACTTCTTCCATCCGTCGTTGTGTCAAATCTCAACTTCAACTTCGATAGATAGGTACGAGGATATATATAAATAGGATACCCTATTACGTACACTGGTAGATGTGCCAAAGAAAAATGACTTCAACGACTGAGTCAGTCGGTCTTTCCTACGTCGGGGCCGAGCACATGCGAAGCTCTTCGAAAAGTATAGAAGCCGAAAAGATACGAAAAATCGACACGTTTCGAAAGAAAAAAAAGGAACCTTTGTACACTTCTTTGTTGTGTCCTACACTTTCTTTTTCTCTCCTCATAAAGTCCCCAAACCAAGCATAAGCATAAAAACACGTTACACAATAACAAAAAGACGCTATCCAGTTCCAAATTCAACAATATGAAACTTCGTAACAGATTCTTCCTTTTGTCGTTCCTTGCTGGACCAGGATATCCATTCACGTTAGATGGGATTCCATCCAAACTGCGTCGAGATTCTCGTGGTGGTGGTGATTCGAAGAAGACAGAGCTCTATTACGCTGATGGGGCTTCCGAATTTACCAATTTCCGAAAGAATCAACAACAAAGTAATAATGATGGATTAAATTCACTTTCCGTTACTGAACTTAAACGTCTATTGAGTGAAAGGGGCATTGACTTTCGTGATTGTCTTGAAAAATCGGATCTCGTCCATCGATTGAAGAATTCCAAGGCTACTACGAGTGGACGTTTCCCCACGACACCATCAATGGGGTTATCTGATCATGAGGTGTCACTTATTGAGACATTCAAACGTGTATCCCCTTCCGTTGCGAACATCAAGACAACTACTGTCGTACAGGCAAGACAGGGTTTCAGCCTGCGAAGTCTCGAGGTACCTCAAGGCACAGGGAGTGGTTTCCTTTGGGATGAAAAGGGACATGTCGTCACAAACTATCACGTTGTTGCTTCAGGTCGTAAGGACGGTAAACTTCCCTCTAGTGTCAAAGTCAAGCTGGCAGGACAAACCGATGCGTTGGATGCGGTTATTGTTGGTGTCGAACCCGAAAAGGATATCGCTGTCCTCAAGGTACAGAATACTCGAAACCTACACAGGCCTATTGATGTTGGTACTAGTAACGATTTACAAGTCGGACAAAGTGTCTTGGCCGTCGGTAATCCGTTTGGATTGGATGACACACTCACAACGGGTATAGTGTCGGCATTGGGCCGGGATGTACAGGGTATCGGAGGAAGACCGATTCATGGTTGTATCCAAACCGATGCTGCCATTAATCCTGGAAATTCTGGTGGACCACTTCTAGACAGTCGTGGACGTCTCATTGGAGTGAATACTGCCATTCTTTCTCCGAATGGTGCGGGGAATGTCGGTATCGGATTCGCGATCCCCGTCGATACCGTCCGACGCGTGGTGAATCAAATCATCTTGTATGGGAAAGTCCGGCGGCCATCCCTCGGGATTTCCATCGTCGATGATCGGATTGTCCGAAGCATTGGAGGACAACTTGGTCGACCATTGGAAGGGTGCCTAGTGGCGGAAGTCATGGCGAAGAGTCCTGCCCTGGCGTCGAACCTTCAAGCTACCACCATGCAATCTGACGGATCTATCGTTCTTGGTGATCTGGTGACTGGTGTCAATGGTGATCCAGTCCGACAAGCCGAAGATTTGATCTCAGCGATTGAGGAAAAGAATGATGGTGATATCATTCGTCTTTCCGTCTTGCGCAAATGTGATCCCAACAAACCTGAGATCCTCCAGATTAAGCTGACCACTCGTGATAGACTTGAACAAAATGTCGAGAGTACTGTCAATTCTTCCTCTCAACCTCGCTCACTCTCGAGATCATGGCAATAAATTCTTTTCATTAATTCCTTCCACTAAGAACAACTCTTTTTGTAGGAGATTTCATCATAGTACTCTGAGATAGTGGAGTTTTTTCTTTTTAGCTCTCATCCATCCTTTCTGGGATATCCTTTAGGATAGTATCCGTCGTTTCAATTTCTTTTTCTAATTCATCCACTAATTTCGATCGATCTTCCAGTTGCTTTTCAAGGATATCAATCAAAATTTCACGACTTTGATGTTCACGAAATTTATTCGTTTCTTGAAGCATCAAAAAAATATTATGTGAAAGTTCATCTCGTCCCTTTCTGGTTTTTTGTTTACAAATATGGAAGGGTAGATAGTAATTGGGGTTTCGTCAGGTACGAGTTAAGAATCGAAATTCTCTCGCCATGTTCGACAACACACAACATAGACTTCTTTCCATTCGACTTACTTGTTATCGGCAGGACGGTGGACTAAATCTTGTACCAATTTGATAAATCCTTGGACGACCTCACGATTCAGTCTTTAGAAGGAAAAAGAACAAACAAATACAGCGACACACGGGTAAAGTTAAATTGTGGTGCTCTGTGTCTGTTCCGAAATCATAATTAAATCCTTACCTCATTACCTCATCGCGAACAACCGTTGGGTCTTCACAGTGATCGAGTGGATTCGTCAATAATGGATCCTGCGGGGGGAGACGATGGAATTTAAAGTTAGTTCTGTGAACAAAAACGTACGGCCACACAAATGGAACGGGTGAAAAAACTAAACCGTACCTCCACGACTTCTCCAAAGACTGCGACGACATCACCTTCCTCTTCTTGGGCATCATCCGGGATTCCACCCAAAATAGCATCTGTATTCGTACTTTCATCAGCAAGTCGTATCCGTTCCGCTGCCTCTCTAGCACGAGCCGCCGCAGCGACCGCACGTCTTGTCCCCCGTTCTAATGCCTCCTTTGGAATTTCGGGTGGTGTCAAATTTGAAACCTCATGATAATAAAAGGGCGGGGGAGGGAATTCACTAACCAGTAACATCGCCTCGCCTTCACCATTCCCTTCACCACCGACTGCTAACATCTTCCCTTCTATGCTTGTAAATGGGGAATAAAACAAAAAGGCTGTGATTTACTGTAACTGTAAAACGAATGTCTCTGCACCACAATCCCAAAGTACCAGGTGTTCGGCAACTGCGGGTATACCTTGGCTAAGATCCAAATTGACTCCTTTGACTCATTTTCGCCAGATAGTCTCCTCGCCACTCATGGTCAGGAAATCAGGATCCGAAACCTCCCAACACAAAATGTCGATACCGAAACACGGAAGACGCTAAGTTAGATATCGGATAGGAGAAAATAGCTTTTTTCCATGGGCATAGAACACGGGGTGACAGCATGCTAAGTCGAAATGAATCCTTCTGATTATGAATTGTCTTTATTCTAGACTCCTTGAAGCCACACTTCTAATTTTTACCCCCCAGATTTTGAACTACCAGTATCATAGTCGTTTACATAACTAAACGAAAATGGGGTGCATTCATGGTAAGGAAGAAATCCAATGTACTTGGTTTTTCACCAGAAATTTCTTGAATGTTTTCTAAATCCCCCTGATGGATACGACGATCATGATTGGAATCTAACCATTCGACGAGGCCATCAATTTGCCATTCAGGGATTTCTGTTGCTAATAATGCCTGTCGGAATCGATTCCAAGAAATTTCACGAACCTTAATATCACGATCCAAAATCGATGAAAAACTTTGGGATAAATCAATGAGTGAAAATTTTTGTGACACCAGATTGTATGTTTTCCCATAATGTGGTTTCGGTTCCATGAGGATATCAGCAGCACACCGACCAAGATCTTGTAGGGATAGACTCGCAAATTGTGCCCTAGGATTCCGGGGATCACAAATCCGATTCTCATTCTTAATCGTATCGGCATGGGCATAAATATTATCCATAAACATCGGTACACGAAGGATCGCATAATGGATCCCTAAGGACTTGACACGATCTTCAATCGGTTGGAATTGTCGTCCAAATATCGTATCTGTATAGGCAATCGTTATCGAAAGGAGGATGACGAATTTGATTCCCGCTGCCTTACAGGCATCTAACGTAATCGATGCTAATCCTGTCCGATTCCGATCACTCGGTACGATGACAAAGGCACGTTCAAATCCTTTCAAATTCTTCGTCATTTCTAATCGACGACTCATATCCGTACGGATAGTGGGTATCCTAAGTTTGTGTTGTTCAAATTTTTGGACATCTCGAACACCGGCATAGATTTCAACATTGCCTGAATTCCTCATCAGAAGTGCTTGTAATGTGGCTATTCCGACACATCCGTTGGCACCGATGACAATTGTTTTGACAGGCCTTTCATCAGAGGATTTAGTACGCATGGTGTCCCGATTTGCTTGAAAAAAATTTACGACAAAAAAAGTCGAAACGAAAACAGAGTAGATGAGAGGATATGACGAAAAAGGAAGAAACGGTGATGGTGGGGCTGTTGCGAAAGAAAAAAGTGAGACCAAGATTCCTCAACGGGTCCGTTGGGGCGAGCGAGGCCAGCCTCAAGTAGATGCCTCGGACCGTTTGTCACGGACGTCATCCGATGCCTCCGGATCACGGCCAGGACGATCCTTACGACTTAACAGACTCAACTCCTACGCGATAACATCGAACCAGCTGTACGGTAAACAACTGCCGGTCAAGGGAGTAACTTCGAGTCTGAGAGGATTCCACGACGATCATACAATGAAGAAGACCCACTGATTTTCCACAGATACGATACCTCTGCCACTCCAAGCAAAGAGGTTAGCATCGCCGCGAGTTTTTTTTTCAATCCTCGAAATTCGCAGCTGTACCTGTGTTGTTTGTCATGGCAATCACATCACTGACTTCAACGACGTCGATAAGGCCGGCTCCAATGGAATCTTCCTACATCGAGTCGTTAGAAGAGCCATGGAAGACATTTGCAGCTATCGTCGTTCCGTCTGTTTCGGAGGGAGAATCGTTACCAGTAGCCGCCACTCGTCTTGATCAACTCGAAATTGCTATCCGATCGAAATTTTTACATTTATTTTTTGAAACCAAAGATGACAATTTGGTAGACGTCGTGGGAGACTTTTGGCGAAGAACATTGGATCTTTGTCTTCATCTTGTCCATGAGGCATCGAAGGAGGAACCATCACCAGCCTACGAAAATATATCCCCACGTCGACTACCGATTGTGTTACTAGAAGATGGCTTAGATGCGTTGTCCGTGCAACATGCCAAGGATTTTTGGTCCAAATACGTCGAACCTGCACTAAACGGACCAGATCTCCTTCTTGGGAATTTGATGTGGAGATCGTCGACAGTATGCAGTTTACCTTTTTTGCGTGTCTGTAATCAGTTCCTTCGGATCTTGGATATGGCATCGCATAGTGATCAAGGTGAATGGAAGGGTAGGGTATTGATAGCCTTAGCCAAGGGTCTATCGGTGGCGGATCGATCAGCGCTCAAGCTTTGGGGAACCTTCCACTCAGCCAATGTCAATAATTTTGAGAATGAGGATAAATTTCGTGAGAATCATCCTCATGACGAAGAAGGCAGTACTGACACCAGCAAGATGGAATACAGACTCTATGAATCATTCTGGTCCTTGCAAGCGGATTTTGCAAGCCCAAACCATATCCAGATTGGGTCCTTTATGAAAAAACTCAAAATTGTTATGGACGCTCTAGAACATGCAGCTGCCATTCGAGTGGATCCGTCGACTACACCAGCCTCAACTTCTATCAAGTACCTGACAGCATCATCCCTGTTACCAACGCAGTTAGCGTCTCCTGAGTTCCGGTCGACGGTGATTTCCCAATTCCTGATCCTATCAATGCATCTATCGTCTGAATCTCCGGCTCTTGCTAGTGCGTTGACACCCTACCTGGTACGCGCGAAAAAGTTGCTCGACAGCGATGACTCAGAACACTATCATGTTGTCTCCGATTCCATCCTACTCCATCGTGAGAATGCATGGCGTCGTTGGAAGAAAGATAAATGCCCTGTGGCTGCCTTCGCTCCCAAACCAAAAACCCAAGCGGCATCGGGTTCACCAAAGGGGATGAACAATGCACTCATGTATGGGGCTCTTGGTGACTCAGAGACGACAGCAGAAAACGAATATGAATCGTTCCAGACAAACGAGCTTTTGAAGCTCTCGGAAGAACTGCGCGAGGTGTTACCGACTTTGGAAGACCATCTCGCACCGTACGTCGAGGCGTTGGACCCGGAGTCCGGAATCGAAGCCGAATATCATCCTGGAAACGATGCCCTCTTTAGCTGGAGGGCGATGAGATTGTTTGCGAAACATCAGCTTACATTGTTGAAGCAGTGCCGAAAGGCCTCGGATTTAGAGAGAATCACTCGGGAGTTATATCGTTCAAAAGGAGAAGAAATTCCCGGGGAAATGATGCCGCAGCCCAAGTTAAAATTGGATGACGAGTCTGTCACATCAAATGTTGATCAGGCAGAACACTCTGGCGTTGAGGATATGGAAGAGGATGACGCAGGCTCCAAAGGATACGAATCTGACAATGCCGAGGATTTGTCACAAGGACCTGATCAGCAGAATGATCTCAGTCTCCATGGTGACCAGGATATGAAGAATGATGATTACGAAGCAAAAGAGTCTGACGACGAAGGAGAGTGCGCGTGGCCCCAAAAACGCGAAACTGAACAGGACGGGACAAGCAGGCAAAGTGAACCTACAGGAAGGGACGAAATCACGAATCCACCAGATGAAAATGAAGATGAACAATCTGCAATCGAAAGCGAAAGCGCACGGTCGCCAGACGACAGGGAGGATGATCAAGACAACACAAGCGTTCGAACTGAGAACGAAGACGCAGGGTCGCTAAACCAAGATAAAGGCAACGAATCCACGACAGGTGACCAGAGTGAGCCTATAGTGAAGAAGGAAATTGTGCCGTCACTAGAAGGCAACGAAAACGAGCAAGATGAGACAACCACTCGTCTACCAACTATCGCGAAGACCGAAAGCACGAGTGACGATCGTGAACCTCTCCCCGGGGAGCTAGATACGAAAATGTCGAAAGTGAAGCAAGAAGAAAGGCCTCGAGATATGGTTGACGAGGGAGAGGTGACGGCTATGAAGGATTCGGTTGCATTGACTAGAGATGGACGTCCCGATGATTCGTTCGAAGAGGCTGATCCTGAAGGATCAACTGAAAATCCCGATCAACGTTCGAAACATAGTAGTAACAAGCGCCGACGTGATCGAGACAGGGATCGAAAACGAAAGCGATCTGATAGTCATGATCACGAAAGCAGTTCTAGGGCAAAGCGCGACGATAGACGAGATGGCGGACGTGGGAGTCGCAGAGATGACGGCCCCCCGGGTGGGCGTAGACGAGAGGATTCCCCCAGTCGGGGTCGAGATCGGCGACAAGAGAGTGCTCAAGGTACAGGTCGACCTCCCCAACCCCCGCCGAACTTTGTTGGTCATCGTGGAGCATTGCCGCCGCATAATCGAGGAGGTGGTAGACCCGAAGATCGTCCAGTTGCAAGAGGAGGAAGACCTCCTGAAGGGCCACGACGGCGAGACGACGGTCCTCCAATACGAGACGTCAATGGCCGAGGAGGCGGAGACTCTCAACGACGAGATGACCACAGGCGTGGCCGAGGTGGGTATTCTGGCGGCAGGCGATAATCTTACCTGTCCAAAACGACGATTCGATTCACCGTGCGTCCAGGGTACACAACGTTCCCTGGGAAGGGAACCCGATTCTTACGTCCAACGACTTCACTCGTCAAAGTACATCGAACCAGTTCAACCCTCTGATCTTCTCTCAGGATAGCGAATGGTTGATGTCATACATCTCCGCGTGGGTATACCGTGCGTCACTCACGAAATGGATATGTTTCGCAGTCCAGCGACATCGATCAACCTGTATGTAGAAGATTCGATTAGACACATCCCTACTTGTACTAGAGAGCTTTCTGGGAGAACTGGATTCTATGGGCCGTTAGCGTTCCAATGTAGAGATCACTGGTTCATAAATCAGAGTAGCTAGGTGATAAATCAGTCTCGAAGGGGTGCCATCGCCATAGAGTTGTGAATGACCCCTCTAACGACCAATAGCTATCACCACGAGACACGTTGTGCTCGAATCAAACTGAATGGTGCTCATCACTCGTCTCCTGGCCAAATCCTCTTTCAAAGTCATGGACGACGAGCCCCATCAGCGTCCATCATGACTGTGAGTTCCTGAATTACGTGAGGAACTGGCCTAGGACCGCCATTGTGAAGCACGTTAATGTGGGTCATGCAGCGAGATATCCTCGATCTTCACCCTGAGGGCTTTCGAAATAGCTCGGAAGCGACTCACTTAGTGGCTAAAGAAGCCATACCCCGTCTTCGTGCGACGGACATGAAAACCAAGGTGAGAATACTGCAGGATCCAACAGGAATCGTGGAACCTCACGTCTTTGCCCCGATAAACTATACGACGGCATACTCCCAGAAAAAGTGAAGCATCTAAAGGTCAGGGGAAACCGATCATGACGCAGATTTCTTTCGTCCGCCTTTCGCTGGATTCCAATTAAATCCAAGGGCATCCAATTGTCTTCGTCTTGCCCCCGCTGCTTCTCCCCGAAGGTAATAGCCCTTGATTCGGATATCACGAAGTCGCTGACCAAGGGGAAATCCCCAAAGATACTCTGAATTGAACAAGTAAGTAATTCAGTTTTCCTTTCGATGCGAAGCCAAATACAACCCACATCGACATCGAAAAGCAACGACGATTCGTACGCACCTGGCCACGGCCATGCATCATCACTTCCGATGACCCGACTGGAGTGAACGCCATCGTCGTAACTACACATAGTTGGTGGCGCCGGAACAACAAAATGCTGTGGAACATCAAGATTACGTCCATGCATCTGGGAATAGACGGCGGCAGCGTGGACTACCTCCAGCCATTTCAAGCTATCATTTCCACCCACATGATACCCGATGTCGGCAAGCTCCTTCAACCGCTCAGGGCGATCCTTGATGTAAAGCTCCTTCTGCCGAACGGCAGTGCATTTAACACCGAGTGGGTAACCCCACAAATCTCTGGGCCAAGCTTGTGACTCCGGAACAACATAACGAGCCGGTATCTTCATGGCCCCTAATCTCTTCGCAGGAGCACTAGAAACGGCTTCGACTGTAGAATAGATTCTCAATGCTCGGCAGAAAATCTCAAAGAGTCGTTCACTGACGTCCCATACAAATCCAAGGGCTTCCAACTGTTCTCGTCGTTTCAGAGCAGTGTGTCCCCGAATAAAGTCCCCGCGGCTCCGAATCCTATAGACGATCCTTCCGAGCGAAATTCCCCATGTCGATCTGGACCATTCGTTATCGCCGAACGGTACCACGAAGCTAGCAGGTACTAACAAATCATTGTTCAACGTTCGATAGGTAACGAGGGCTTCCAAAATCAAATTCCACTCTGGTTGGAGTCGCTCCCATACAAAACCTAGTTTGTTGAGTTCTGCGACGCGCTCGGGTTGCTCCTTCACATGCCGAAGCCACCATTTCATATCGTAGACCGTGCCGGCTAAATCGAGTCCATGCCACTCTTTCGGGAACTCATTACTTTCTTCGATGAGATAAACCCGTGGCATGACGAGATGCGAGTGTTCTTCGTGATAGACTCGAAGAGCCTGAATGGTAGACTCATATGGTATATCGATAGCTCGAACTTTCGATGTAGTTCGTTTGGGTCTTGGAAGCTTCGTCAAGACTTGTGGAGGGATTTCTTTTGTGCGTGTTGTCTCGGAAGACTGCTGTTCCCTGACTTCTGACTGTATGGGTTTGGGGACCTCCGGTAGAAGCTCTGCTGCTCGTCGCCTACTAGATCGCTGCTTCAGTATCCGTCGTGCAAAATCACCTTCGTGAATACCAACTAGTGTCGATGATTCCTTCTTGATTGGTTTTCGGATGGTAACTTGAGAAGTTGGGTGTCTGCGGCGTTCCCCTTTGCTTCCAGAACTAAGACCCTGGATAAGGTTTGAATAAAGAAGCGCAATCAAGGCGACGCATACCGTTTTAAAGATCCCACAGTGCCTCGCAGGAAGCATCCTTGCTGGATGGAGGGGTGTGAGAGAATGTTTCTGACAGTGAGTTTGAGATGGCCGAGGCCACCACGCCGCATATTCTCGTCCGTGATGTTTTTTCCCCGGGACTGACGACTGACTGACGTCATGGGGTGTCCCTCAGATAAGACAGGTCTCTAGTAGCCTTGAATTTCCCTCTAGTCACGGATGAAAGTAAACAAGAATCGGCTATGGAATTATTAAGGGTCATAGGATGATAGTGCCAAATCGATGACTCTAGGTGATAGGACTATTCATCATCTTAACGTCTTAACGTAGTAGCCTATGCGAGACGCGTTCCCAGCCCAGAATGGGTTCCATCGATGGCCGACATCACGGTAGCCTGACTTCCGATAGAGAGATAGAGCAGCCTCATTGTCCTCATCGACGTGGAGATACATCCTACTGAATCCCCAAGTTGACTTCGCGATAGATTCTACGACTCGTACCAACGCCTTTCCGATGGCCTGTCCTCTATATTTCTCGTCGACACACAAATTGCTCAAATATGGTTGGATGTCTTTCGGTGAAGCCTTACCAAGCCCAATGATTGATGCAAATCTTCGTTCCACCTTGTCCAGCCACGGAAGACTGAATGGGATTTTCGCGTCGCATGGCTTTTGAAAGAAACCACGACATTGGAACGAAGACGACCACCACGTTAGCTCTAGGTTGGGGACACAGTACCGTGTACTAGACCGGTGTTCGGAATCGACTCACCTGTAATCGCAATTCGATGGAAGCAATTATTTGGGTTTGTACGTCCGTGTCCTTAGAGGGTCGTGCGACGACGAGAACTAATGAATCTCTTTCCACAACCGCGATAGCTTCTTTGACTGAAAGACCTCTAGTGTTTGGCGCACTAAGGTCCATCTTCTCGAAACGACTCTTCAGTCTTTGTTTTGTTCCTTGAAATACTTCCGCAAAGGCGACCAGATTTGAGTAACCATTCAATAACTCTGTGGCGGGTGATAACAACATTCGTTCGAACGCGTTCACATCTTGAGACAATCGAATCGCATCCGCACCAAATGCCGCCACGACGAATCGAGAAAGATCGGGTAAATCATCTTCCTGTACCAAGCCTAGTTGAAACATTTCATCACCAATGGAGAGGATGCCTTCTTCATTAAAGCGTCGACGGAAAGATTGGTCCTCCAAGAAAAATTGCATATCACGTCGAAACCTTGATAGTGGAACCGCACGTACAGGAACTATGTCTCCAAATAACTTTCGTCGAGTGACTGATTGTGATATACAATGCTCTTGTAGAAAGGCAGATCCCAAAGAAAGACGTGTGCTGATCAATGAGAGAATAGCTAGAATGACGAGTCGTAGACTTCGACAAGTGGAAGATTGACCCACGGTACATCGTGCATATTTTTGTGAAGCATGAGGGAGTCCTTTGACGCCTTTATTCCTTCGTGTCAACGTCATTGTTGAGATCGATGTGAGCTGAAGGCGCTGTGGACCTATAGCCACCAACCATACCACTTAATCACGGGGTCGAGTAGGTAGCCAAGCCCCGGCTACGTAAAATTTAGATTTCAATTTATGGATTGTGAGCTATCGTATTCTGCAGTACAAGTTCTCTGGTGTGTTGTACCTGGTATCGCAGATGGTGGGAATGTCAGAACAATGATTTGATCGAAGTTTTCCAGTCTCAATAGCAAAGATCCCACGCTGCACTTCAACGTCGCGGCGTCAAAAAGCTGAGCAGTATGTATATTTATACCTACGCATCATACAAATGTTTGGAACGGGAATTCGGTCGAATCGAGCTCTTGTCTCAATGTCACTGTAATGTATCGATTCCCAATTCTCCGAAGAGACTCACCCTTTATTAGGTCCTCGGGAAGGCTATTCGATGAAACTGACCGCCGGTATGTCATGGCGCGGACTAAAAAACTCATTGGCAACCAGGAATCCGTGATGGGGCGAACAATTCTGGCATCTAGAACTAATACCAATCAGGTTCACTTGGCGGACCTACGTATATATCGCCACTCTGCAGTCCAAAATAACCGTAAATAATAGAGTCGAAATTGCTATCATATATGCACGGGGGTGGGATTACTTACACCTGGTCCGTCGAAAAGTATTCGTGAGTGTATTGCCATCGCCTAAGAGGGGCAGAGCTTCGATGAGTGACGACTCTTCTCCTACGTCGTCAACAAAAGTAGACATAGTAGTTTGTCATTCCTTCTTCGCAGCGGCTTCTGCGGCTAGTTGTTCATCCTTTTTCTTTCCACGCTTTCGGATACCTAGATGCATACTCATGATTTGACTAGCCACCACAAAGTCAGGGAGGCAATCCAATACATATCCTTGGATGGCGTGAAGCAAAAAGGGTGAAACGACGCAATCGCTATGACCGATCCATTTCATTGCCAAGGCCACAAACTGATTGGGTGACGGGACCATCATACTCTTGCGCATCTTGGCAAGTTTCGTCGCGACATAAAATGGGACCTGACATTGACATGTCACACCCTTGGCCTTGTATTCGGCATTCAAGGCACGAGAAAAGCGTTCGACGAAACTCTTAGCTCCAGAATATTCTGCCAATAGGGGCAACGTGTACATGGCAGAAGCAGAAGAAACATTGACGATAGTTCCCTTTTTACGTGCCAGCATACCAGGTAGAACCATTCGCGTCATCCACACAACGCTATCAATATTCATCGTCATTAGATTTTGAACTTCTTCGTCGGTTAGCTCATCGAAGAATTGAGGATAACGGTAACTGACGCCGACATTGTTTACCAAGACACCAATCTCCAGATCAGCGAGAGCCTTGGCGACCTTATCCTGGGCTGATTTATCAAATTTAGAGTAATCGCATACGATGTATGATACCTCAACTCCGCTGTACTTGTCCGTAATCTCCTTCTTCACATCTTGCAGCTTGGATTCCGTTCGGCTGATCAAAACGACGCTCATACCCTTCTTGGCAAAGGCAAAAGCATAGGCCTTCCCAATACCGTCTAATGGAGGAAAGGTGGCTTATTAGTGGAACGAAAGGAAAAACGCTCAACACACGTAGCATGATGCACCTACCCGTTGCTCCAGTGACGACGGCCCATTTTCCCAACTTCTTCAAATCTTTTCCAGGTCGCAAGAAGGTCTTGTACAAATGTGAAACTGCCTTGAGGGCCAAATTAAGGCCAAACAATGCCACAGTTGCAATGCATGCGGTTTCTAAGGTTAGTTGATCCATGGTGACGAATTTGTGACAAAGAGGTGGATCATCATCGACTGGAACCCCACCAACTAAAGGGACTATCTGAGTACATCATGAACAAACTGACGTATGCGGGAGGACCCTACATACATACAGACGTCGGAAGAACGAATCGAGAATGACCGAGGGCGCACGACACATAGTGAACCAGTCTAACGGTGGAGGACGAAACAAGCGAGACCGAAGCCGAGCTTCTAGGGGCTGAAGGTGATGTGCAGTGAACTAGGTCAGGATATCATTGTAGCCTCTACTTGCTGCGTGACTGAAGCTCTGTTGGAGAGATCTACTAGTAGATAGTATGGGAAGATTCGAACTTCATCCTACAAGAACCCTCTGAAATCGTTCATACTCCAAACATGTAAAAAAACGATGTATCATGAAAATCTACTAGTGTGTAGGGTCTACTGGATTGTTTTGGCTGTTCTCCTACTGCTTTCATGGGGAAAAATGGTATTAAGGTCGTCGTCGTCGTCGTGGCTGCTACTATGGCTGTTCATCGTCGACATCCTTCTTGAGGACACCCCGTTCACCTGAAAGGTTGTTCAGATAATCCCAGGTTGCTCTATTGCCAGTCGTTCCAGACTTCTTGCGAGACGATTGTCGGTCGATAAGAGATTGTTGTAATGCCAACCGATACTCTTCTGACGACATTTCGTCCATCCCTGGGATGACATACGTATTCCGAGTCCCCCTTGAAAGTCCGAATCCACCCTTCCCATCATAGGCTGGACCTTCATCATTGGAAATATCGGTAATCTCCTTCGATTGGACGATTTCCGCGGCGGGGGTTACTACCTGTTCTTGGACCGGTGCGACTGGTGGTGGTGGTGGTCCTCCCACTTTGGCAATTCCTTGTCCACTAACTCGGTTAGCCTCAAATGATCTCATTTCCACGATGATTCGTTGTGTCTGTGCGCCTAGTGATTCCACTTCCAACAATGAAAGACTCCCCGGTCCCTGTGCGATACGCTTCTCTAGAAGGAGGAGTGTCTGTTGCATATCATCGTACAAGCTGTCGGAAAAGAGTTTTGGTGGTGGTTCATCATCTTGAATTCCCATGCGAGCCTTAAGCTCTTCTGCAGACATTGGTTTTGTTCTCCTTCGAGATCCATCTTGAGGAGTACCTACAAAGAGTCTCGTTCGTGATGACGAATGGAGTGATGGGAATGAAGTCTCATGTTGTCGCACGGAAGCAAATCCACTGACATGGCCGATTAGGGCAGTAAGTGCTAGAACGGATATTCGCATCGTGTATAGAGGGAGCTTTATGTGTATGTTAGCGTTGGGTCTATGCCATGTATGGGGGAAGGTCCTGTTGTTTTTGTTCTTTCACGTCATGTTCGAGGCGTTCTTCATTTCGCTTCTTGATGGGTTGTTCCTCGGTGGGTATCCAACCACGTGATTCCGTATCCATACGTCGACGTTCGTGACCATGTCATCCACATCATTTGCCATCGTGTGGTTCGTGGTGGCTGCGGACAGGAATTGCCCCCCTTCCAAGCAAGAGAATCTGGAATTTCACATTCGAGTGCGTTCTTCTTCTTGACAACAAAGTATTCGACAGCATCGACCATATTTTTTGACACGTTTCGGAAAAATCACTCAGAATCGCAACAACCTTCGGAAAAATCACCAAAAAGAGGCCTTTTTGGAAGGGTTTCGTCGATTATTCTTATCTGTCCGAGTCGTGGTTTGCCCTCCTTCCGACACCGATTTCGGTCGAAAATCACGAGATTTGGTAGAAACAAGGGGGGTTCCCCCCCCCCTCCTCTCTCTATTTCACAAAATTGAAAGACACAGCGAAATACGTGTGTTTGAAGTCCAAACAATAGAAATGAGCAACCTCAATAGTGACGATTACTATAAGATCCTTGGTGTCCCAAGATCAGCGTCGGAAGCAGAATTAAAAAAGGCATACCGAAAACTTTCCATCAAGGTAGGTCTAATGACTGTGATGATCATAGAGGCAGGGAGAGAAATCCCACGGACCGTCCAACTCGCACGATTTTCGTCTTTGTGCTTACGCGGTTTCAGTACTAGATCTACGTGTCGGTCGTGTCCCTCCGACAACCGACCCAAGTCGAAGATTCATGGAATAGACTTGAATGGACGCTTATCTTACTCTAACCGTTGCGTGATCTCTCTTGCATTCCACAGTGGCACCCTGACAAAAACCCTGGAAATGATCAAGCGACAACCAATTTTCAAAAAATCTCGGAAGCCTATGCCTGTCTTTCCGATGAAAAGACTCGAAAAATTTATGATCAATATGGAAAGGAGGGAGTGAATCATGCGGAACAAATGGGTGATAATATGCCCGGTGGAGGAATGCCCTTTGGTCGGGGTGGTGGAGGTCATCATCATGGTGGTATGAGTCCCGAAGAGGCACAAGCGTTCTTCTCACATTTCTTTGGTGGTGGTGACCCTTTCGGCGCGTCCTTTAACATGGGCGGTGGTGGACCACATGGAGGAGGTTCGCGTCGGATGCACATGGATCCATTCTCTCAAATGTTCGGTGGTGGTATGGGTGGAGTAGGTTTGCCCGGAGGAGGGTTTAGTTATGGTGGAATGCCCGGTGGTGCCTTTGGCGGTGGAATGCCTGGTGGCGTCTATGGTGGTGGTGGGATGCCCGGTGGTATGGGAGGAGGTGGTGGGACACGACGACCACGACAAGAAAAACGATATGATACGATTGCACCTGGAACCGTCGTTTCGTTGAAGGGATTGCAAAGTCGACCAGATCGGAATGGTGATAGAGGTGAAATTCAACAATATGATCCTCGATCGGGACGGTACATTGTGATCTTAGAAGATACTGAGGAAACGATGTCTGTCAAACCCGGCAATTTGCTACAACATGTCCACGTAAAGCTTCATGGATTAGAAAGTAAGCCAGAATGGAATGGACAACGGGGTACCATTATTGCATGGGATCAATCAAAGGAACGGTACAATATTTATATTATGAGTCTACAACGGGCAATATCATTAAAACCTGAGAACTGTATCCTAGATTCCGGAACATGTGCCAAGATTACGGGCCTTCAGGCCAAGCCGGAACTCAACGACAAGTGGGGTACCATTCTAAAGTTCACAGAAGCGACAGGACGGTACGATGTCCAACTGTCAGCAGACAAGATTTTGAGAATGAAATTGGAGAATATTCATTTATAGAAAAACATACTGCACTCCAACAACTATGCGACTGGAAATTTAGTAGGCTGATATGGTTGCTTGTCCCGTACTTTCGTCAGGTAGTTGCTAGTCAGGTGTGTGGAGTGCGAAATGATGACCATATCCATCGTCGGAAGAATGCGCTCAGGGGAAAACTCTGTTACACTGGATATCCAGGCATTGTACCAATCGCACAGGGATCCCACGACACGCAACGTGTCCACGCGACTGGTCGATTGGTATTTTCGGATACTTCTTGGTTTCTTGGTCCCTGATACACTTCCGAACTTTGCGTAGTCTCAACTTCCTCGTCCGACAGTAATGCCTCCATCTCCTCCAATGACATCTTCTCTTCACCTGTAGTTGCAGCTTGTGTCGTTGCCATAGTCACTTCATCGATTGTTGGTTCTTTGTCGATGGCCATGACAGGTTGCGAGGTTGGAAAGACCGTACCTAGTCCGTGGTACTGGACTCTCTGTGAACTCAAGACTTCCTCCATGGTATGGAAAATAATTTGACTCGTCTTACGGAAGTCTCCCGGTACATCATGGAATTTACATCGATCACATAGACTGTTCAGGGGATAATTCAAAGGTTCTAACTGCTCGATGGTAGCAAGTGAATTCTCAGTCACAACTCCTTTCTTCCCATTTTCCTTGGCCTCTGGATAAAGCTTTTGTACAAAGGGATGTGATACAAGAAAGTGGATCCATGACGACAAGAAAAACAGTTTCCTCGTAGCACTTTCATCTTGTGATCCTTCATTGGCAGATTTCGTTTCAATAGACAAGACAAAATCGACCAAGTGCGTCAAGAGTGCTGCAAGGAAGCCAGGCCATACCCGACCCAAGACTTCTAAAAGTGGAAGATAACGTTCCCTAGATTTGCAAATCCCTTGTGGAGTCGCTGGGAAGGCTTTCAAGGATCCAGGAATTAAGACACCTCGACCAATGGGGGCACCCCCGACTCCACCCCAGACCAAGAATCGAAGGGCTAAAGTGTACCCATCTTGTGGCGGCACCGCCTCGACGAATTCCTTGGCGTAGTCCGTCGGATACTTCTCACGATACAATTTCTTTCTTTGGGGTGGCTTGACTACTTTCTTTGGTTTCTTCTTCTTTGGCTTGGGCTGGGGTTGTACCTTATTTTTCTTTTGGGGTTGAAGGGCTGCAAATCGATTGACGTTAGTACCGATTGATGGACTCCAAAATCCACCTATTATTGAATCCTCTAGTTCATCGTCCACGCTACTCTCATCGTCCTCGTCGTCGTCGTCTCCAAAGAATGTATCAAATGGCTTGGGAGGAGCCTGTTTGGTAGTGACCGGTTTCGTCATTTTTTTCGTCACTACCGGTTCGTCGACTGGGATTGCCTTATCGTCTTCGAATGTCGTATCTTGCAGGAGTTTTGAGGCGCAAGCCTTGTATTGTACCAGAATGTCGATGGGCCGTGGAGCCAGCATTTCGTGTGACGGTGATTCACAAGTTAAGGGTTCATCTCGATCTACACACCAATTGGGGCAGGTAGGAATCCAGTATTCGTTTTCAAGAAATTCTAACAACGTAGTAGTCGCCAATCGCAAGACTGGCAGGGTAGGCAACGCATTGTGAGATGCCTCATGTCGTATGTCTACCAGCCACGATGGAATTCCCAGTTGACCACACAACATCGAGACTGGTGCAGCTAAGAATCGTTGTTGTTGTAAGGCATCGGCGAATCCATTGATGCATCGCACCACTGCCGACGAATAGGCTAGTCGGAGCTCCGTCGCTGAAACTCCTCCTTGGATATGATCTCTCCAGTACACTTGTGCTAAAGCTGCAGTAGCTTCCACGGCATGTGGTATGGCTTCCATGGCATGTGATCGAGCCTTCCAGATGTTGACAGTGTCCAAAGCCTCTTCGATCGTAGTCGAAGGCAACTGGAGGACGGACAGCAAACAACGACCAACGGACTGGAGCTCCCAGGTATCTCTCCACGGAGTCAGTCTTGTCTCCTTTCTAAGACGTTTGTTGATCTTCGTCGCCGCGTTTTGTCGCGACTTGATGAGCTGTTCTCGTTGTGACATCTTCACTGGAAATCCTTGGACTGACGATTCTGCTACGACGCCATCACTCGTGCAAGAGTTCATTATATCAGCAACTCATCCTATACAGCCACATGTGGCTTGGTAGTTCTTTCTTAATGTTGCTGTGGCTCCGTTGACGAAGGAGAAATCGAACATGTGTCGGCCATTCATTTCTCACTCCGCAGAGTGTTTCGGGGGTTTGGGTCAATTGAGTCGACCAAACCCGACGCACACGCATCACTGTCATACAATTCGGACGTAAGACTTACCGAGTAACAATGATGTGGGTTGATCTTCTAGATGAAACGAAGGCTGAATCTCATGCAAAGAGAGGGGACGTAGTAGTTCTTGATGGTAGTGGGAGAGGCTTTCAGTTCGAAAAGAGTAGACATAAGTTTTCCCGGTGCTATCTCCGTAATTAACAGTAAAGGTTAAGCAACATTACTACGGTCCTGGAAATTCACCGCCGTCTTGAACAAGCAACGGGTAAAGTACCGGTAACTTGCAGTTAGTTCCTCTAAGTCCTCCTCACGCGGGAACCCTTGACCCCTACTTGTCGGCTGCCGGTCCAGCCGATACACGACGGCATAGGCATTTGAAGCGGGAAGCGTTGGGTATCATGCATTTTTTCTTACCGCGCTACCAAGTTTGTGGACAAGTTTTTCACTGTAACATTTATGCGAGTCCCCCAAAGATCTATGGGTCGTGCCTTTCGAAAGTTTCTCCAAGACTGCCTCGGAAACCTGACAGGCCCAAAGTCACTTAACAAAACCACCTGATTTTCTTCAATTGAATCCTTCGACTGCTTTCGCAAGCGGTAGGGATTGGCTGCGTTTCCGGCACGACTATGTTTCGGAGGATTGGCGTCTCATTTTTTACAAATTCCACTCGTGGCTTTTCGCCGACGTCCAATCATGAGTCCCTTTCGACAGAGCCTGTCGGGCTATTTTTTGTCGGCCCGTTGGGTAGGGATTTCGGCCCCGAATCAACGAAGGTTTCCTCTCTCCGATCGTCACGAAATCACACACACTCACTCTCATAAACATTATACATCAAACCCAAAAAAACTACATCTGAGACCATGCGTTTTGCTGCCGCTATTGCCATACTAGCACAAGGCCTTGTGAGTGCCAATGAGCCATCAAGTCCTCGTACACTCATAAGTCAACAATTGACGAAGAAACATCGCGTCGCAGTCGGTCGCGTCTCGGGAAGTGCACAATCCTTTCGATCACGTGATTTACGACAGAGCTCTCCCCTTGATGCCATCGAACATAAACTTGCCGATTTACGGACACAACGCAGATGTAATCCTCACCACCCAGACGTGGGAATCTTGGGGGAGTGCCGACCTGGAGAATCCTGTACGGATAGCGGCGTTTGTGTGCCTTCAGGCATGATGTTCCGCAAGGCTGATACCAACGACACAACAATAACACCAATCAATGATGATCCCTTGGATGTCCTTGATGACTTGGAAGATGACTTGGAAGAGCTCTTGAGCGAATTCAACTACTACAACTTGTTGTGTAACTCTAGAAGTCCGATATACGGATTTTTCGCTCTGGAGGGAACCTCTTCAAAGTGCGACTGTTCTAAACTCAACGTTGTAAAGAAAATCGGGATGGTCAACTGCTCGAATTCTCTAGTCTGTGAAGGAGATGTGTGCTATGAAACGAAGTTCGCTGTTGGCTTTGATGGGGACTTCGACGAGAGTGCCTTTGCTTATAAATGTCTTAATTTCACGAAACCCTACGGTACGTTCTTTCAACCTTGCCCTGTCGACGATGGACCGTCCCTGTCACGTTATCTCACAAAGTTTTGCATGGGACAGAGCAAGAAATCTGCTACTACTATGGTTACAACAAACTAAACCCATACGAGTGTGTTATCGGAGTTGATGGTGTTGATTGCAAGAGTTGTACCCTCGTGGAGAATACGGATGGGGACGCTGGAGATCTGCAATGTACTCTCTTTGATTGCACAAATATTGCCAATGGAAATGCTGGTAGTACCTGTGAGGAAGACAGGCCGGTCGATATCTTTGAGAAAATGCCTCAACTCTACCCAGTCGAGGCGACGGTATCGTTCCTGGAGATGATCATCTTGGGCATTGCCCGTATGTCTGTCGAGGAACAGATTGAATGGGCTACATTGACAGCAGAGTATATTGTTCAGTACTATGACACAATTGCTCAAGATATTCTTCGAGATCTGATTGTCGTCATCGAAGTCCTGGCTGTCCTGCCTGGTAAGGGAAGTGCCGGACTTGCACGACGACTCGACGAGGCCGTAGACCTTGTAAAGGTCATCTACAACACTGACCTAAAGTATCGAATTGAAGATCCTTCGCTCATCTCTCCCGAAGAAGTAGCACAGCTACCCTTCTTCACTGAAGAAGACAAAGACAACTACGTCCTATTCATTAATAAATTCGGAAGTGGCAATCTGGCCAACATTACAGATATTGAGTTTTTGGGCCCACGCGACCCCATAAGGCCAGGCAAGAGTGGGAAGAAGAGTAAGAAATCAAGTAAGAAGGCAAGTAAGAGTGATAAGGGCAGCAAGAGTCCGAAGAGTATGAAGAGCGAGAAAAGCTCGAAGAAGAGTTCCAAGAAGAGTTCATCAACTGATGAGGAAGTACTACTGGAGGATGAGCGAGAACCCCTCTTCGTCCTTCCAACCATGGAGGAGATTACTGAAACAGTTGAGGAATCAACAAAAAGTTCCAAAAAGGAAAAGAGTGAAAGTAGTTCCGAGTCGGAAACGGAAATTTCATATTCAACCAAGAGTGGAAAGAAACGACGGCAATAGGAAAAAATAGAAAGGAAAAAACAAACAACGAGGCTTTCAGCACACAGTCCTCCGCGCAAGCAATGTGTAACGTTGTATCATTAGCTTATTTCATTTTTTGGTGAATCCCCCAACGACTGTTGAAAGTTAACTGCTATTAAGTGTGGAACTTAGTATAACAGTAATTGGACATGAGAACCTAGGTAGCGATCGGTTTAAAACCTAGGTAGACAGATTGTATCATACTGTAGAAGTGACAGTGAGGAGCAATCGAGAGATTCGAACTGACACCTCACCCCACTGTCGACGATGCGTAATAATTCGAGTCGACGCTGACTGTGAGTAAAGGGGTATTGTCGAAACGTGATCCGAGTCATCGATTGGATCGATGTATTCGAAAATTACCCCTTAGTACCGGAATTCAATTCAATCTAACAGCTTACCAACTAGTAAAGGGGCTACACAATCCGAGTCAGACCGAACGAAGAAAGATCTTTGTTGTTTCGAATTCTTCCCGACATAGCTGTAGTTTGTGGCGACGTCGACTTCTTCCACATGTGATACCGTGTCGTCGAACAAGGTATCATACCCTTTCCGCAACGAGCCCCCCCCACTCCCGACCTTGTACCTTTTCCTTGCCGACCCATCATGGTAGCTCGACAATTCCCTTTCTCGTGTTGGGTGGTGGTGATTGTGGTTAGGAATCATGTCATCGGTCATGTTTCCGCCTGGTCATCTTCGTCGCCACCGCCAACTCCTTCTTCTTTTTCTTCTTCCATCGTTTCTGGCAGTGGTGGTGGTGGCCCGGTCGAAGATCGTCGGACCGCTCTAACACGAATAAGTCTGGGATCGGTCGCACTCTTCACTAGTACCCTAGTGGCCGAACCGAAGGCAGTCCATTCTGAGGTTGTGGAGGAAGGGAGTCGTCTTTCTCCTTCCCTTGCCTTTGATACCTACAACATCATCCCAGATCTAGGCGTGAATCTAGACCCCAAATTGGAAAAAGTAGACGTAAGTAGCAATTGTACTAGAGTGTGGTTTCGATGAGCCAGTTTGAGCTCGAGAGAGAGGTTGTGGTCAAAATGCTTCGACTGGCTGATTGTTCTGGTTGTTTTTGTTGTTTGGGGACGAATGTTGCCTGGGGGGGGGGGGGG
>Ga0194115_10001347_pt1 | contig 31543 bp, 44 predicted proteins | sample TA2MahsurfametaG_3_FD_148656 | JGI IMG/M metagenome (GOLD analysis project Ga0194115, IMG submission 148656) | Freshwater microbial communities from Lake Tanganyika, Tanzania - TA2015002 Mahale S4 surface | ecosystem: Environmental > Aquatic > Freshwater > Lake | place: Tanzania: Lake... | reverse complement strand
TAGTCAACGTTGTTGCTAACTGGTTGGTCGGTCCACCAAGGACCAGGAGAGTTTTTGCCCGTGAATAGCACTGGGCCTGTAAAGTGAACGGCCATTTAAGGCTCCTTTCGTGTAGTAGCACATCCCCATGTCGTCTCTACTAAGTCTGCCGAGTCAGTCGGCATGGGTAAGGGTCTCGGTATTCTTCTTTTTACGCCGGATCAGGCGCCGTGTCAAGATACTTGTTGTTCTTCTGGTAGTTTTCCTCAGCCGTTATGACTGCCAAATTTGTGGGTACATGAAGCCCACAAACAGTCTTGCCTCTCAGCGGAATCACATGATCCACCACGTACACAACTCCCGTGCTGGCCGTCTTAGATATAGCCTCTCGGTAAATGCGCCTAATTTCTCGTTTGTCCGCATCAGTCAACCATGCGGGCGTGGCGTTTTTATGCCGTCTGCGACGGTCATTTTGACTAGCCTTGACCTCGTCTAGATTAGCTTGTTTCCAAGCTTTTTTGTACTTTTTCCTGTCTTCCGCAGCCTGATTCTTGGCTCGCTCTATAACCTTTTCTTTGTTTTGCTCGTAATACTGTTGCTTAGAGCGCTTGCCTGCATCAGAGTGGTTATACGACCTGAAATAATCTTTCCTTGTTGTCTTTCCTTTTTCCCATTCAATTTTTAAACACTCCAAACAAGATCCCTTGGTCTTGCGCAACGCAACGTGACCATGCTTACAAGGCAAGCCAGTGAAGTAGTAACTTGCTCCCGAAACTTTGGCTTCCAATCGGGAAGAGGGGTATGTGCTGTAGTCCATAAAAACATTTTGACACAGATAAAACCAGAATGCAAAAAACCCCGCCTAAGCGGGGTTTCCAAGTCAAGCTAACTACCTGACTTTTAGGCAGCTCCGGGAGATCCGAAAATACCGCGAGGATCGCTGAATCCAAACGAATAGCGCTCACGAGCCTTGTAGCGAACGTTTCCGCTATCAAAGTCACCTTCAAACGCCGTCTTGATGCCCACACGCTGGAACATCTTCATGCCGTTGGGAGCGTCAGTCTTGATGAAGTACGCATCCGGGTCGGTCAGGAAGTGGTTAACAGCGTAGCCCTGGGGAACCATGCCCATGTTACGGATGGCGTTGATGTCGTTGTCTGCAGTACCAACACGCAGAGTGGACTTCAGGATGCGATCCGCCGTGAACTGGAGTTCCTTAGGAATGATGAGCTTCAAACCTTGAACAGCGATCTTCAGGCCACGCTCATCAGTGAACGCAGCGATGTCGATCAACATCTGCTCAAGAGCGGTCTCAGACAGGTCGGCAGGGACTGTCAACTCGTTCTTGAGGACCGGGCCCGACAGAGTCGGGTGATCGTCAGCACACAAAGGCTTGCCGTCACCGCCAGTAGAGGTGGTGAAAGCGTTGTTCAAAACGGCAGCAGCCTTGATCTGCTTGGTTTGAGCCATGGAACGAGCAAGCGCCTTGGTATAACGAGCCGAAAGCTTGTCATACAGGTTGTCTTCCACCGCCTCTTCCGTCAGAGAGAATGCAAGAGCAATCGTCTCGTGGGTATAGCGAGCAGTATAGACTTCCTGAGCGTTGTCGTAAGCCACGCCAGCGCCTTCAGTTTTTACTGGGGCGTTGCCGAAGCCAGAGAGCATTACTTCCTCTTCAAATGCACGATCCGAAGACTCGGTGTCATAAATCTCTGCATGCTCATTTTCGTAGTTTTGATACTCCAAACCAAAAAGGGCATTGAGACCGGGCTCAAGCTCTTTTACTAGTTGTGCGCGGGAAATAGCCATTTGTCAGACTCCTTACGATGCCACACCAGCCACACCACCACTGCTGTAGCTGTGATTGTTAATTTTCACAACGAGTTGTGCAAAAGCGCCAAGTTCGTTGTCCGGTGCGTCGTACAGACCGACAATTTTCAAGTTTCTACCAGCAGTGGTATCAGGAGCGCCCGTGGTGGTCATGCCTGATTGCCCAGTAGTAGTGCTGCCAGTTCCCTGAGTAATGTTGACGTTTTCGCCAATGTCAGCCTGAACCATTACATTGTTGTCAGCTTGGATCAAGAACAGTTGGCTGGGGTCATCAATAATATCTGCCTGCAGATCTTCGGTGAAGGCAGCGTTGGCAATAAACTTGTTTGAAAAAGTTGGTTTGCCAGTAACAGGGTCATCATAGAAGACACCATTGAATACGCCCACGGCAGCCGCGTCAGCGACAGCCAGTTGAATGTATCCACCTACGAGACGTACCAAGTCGCCTTGGAAAAGATTCGTGCCGTAGTCCTCTTTAATTAGATACCCATACTGCTTTTGCGCTCCCGTGGCAGAGAGGTTGCCTAGAGGGCGCATTCCAAAAGGATTGTTGGAATTTGCCATTTTAAATTTCCTTTAAAGGGTTAAGTGTCGGCTTTAGGGCCGCCAAAAGTGGTTCTCGAAGAACGATCTGGACGGTTAATGACCATCGTTGAATGGGCATTGGCCTTCATCAAATCATTATCAAGAGCCTCAAGCTGATCTTGGGTGCGCCGTTGGTAGTAGGCATTGCGCTCCGCCACAGTCTCTTCTGGAATACGTGCCAAAAGCAGTCCGCCAACCTTGATTACTCCGGCATGGCGACCATCTTCGGCCGTCGGAACCACATACTCAGGGTGCTCTTCGCCACGAACAAGTTCGTAGCCTTCACGGAGTTTCCCAGCAACATTGCTGCGATCTTCCTGACCACCCGCTTCTGCGCGAATCCAACGCTGTTTAAACCCAGGGGGAGCTGCGGGAGCATCCAAGCGCGAAGGAGGTGCCCATGGGCGCCGACGATCCTCTGACTTACGGCCAGAAGCCGAACGAGCACTGCGGTCAATTTTAACTTGATCTTCCATGACTATCTCCTAACGTACTTTGCGTACTCTTCCAAAGGAACTCCTAGCCGTCTTGCCATACTCACCTCACTAGGTGTGAGTTTGACGGTCCTGCGCCCATTTACCCCAACGGAACTTTGCCCACGGGTAGCAGGAGCAACGGTAGGGGCGTTCACTTGCACGTTGTCCTGTTTTTTGAATTTATGCGGGAATTCCTTTCGGATTCTCCGATTCAATTCATCGTAATACTCATCTGACGATAAGTCAAACCCTTCGTCTTTTAGCTGGTTATGGATGCCAAAAGCTGCATAAGTCATGGCCTGATCCGCACCAAACCACTCGTTTTTCTCTGCCCATTCTTCAGCTTTAGGGCTTGGTTTTGGCTGAGCAGGGGGCGGAGCATAGATCTGTGCGGGCTGCTGGGGCATTTGAGGCATCTTTTGCTGCGCTGCAGTCCTAGAAGCCGCCTCATTCATGCGCTCCTGCTGTAATACCAGCTGCGCCAACATTTTTTGGGCGTCAACCGCCGCTTTTCCATCCCCACGTTCCACGGCGTCTTGCAGATTTGCCTCCACAATCGCCAGTTGGGACTTAATCCGGCCAGAAGCCTCGGTCACATAGTGCTCGTCCATGGTTTGGGCCCTTTGCTGAGCCTGCGCCAACTGAGCCTGCACCCCCTGGGCATACTCCAGAGCCGCCTTTTCGCGCCTTTCTGCCTCGCGAAGCTTGGCCGTCATCTTGTCGATGCGTTTTTTGACTCTGTCGCTGTATTCTTCGTGTTCTTTCTCATCGCTTTGGTCAGAAGTTTCAGAAGCATCCGCAACTACCGCTACGGTTTCCCCATCCTTTTCCTCTAAAACGACCTCTGTTTCCTGATCCTGCTCCGTGACGTTATCCGGCACCTCAGCATCAGGGTTTGGTACATCTATACCTAGTTCCATTTGAGCATTTTTAGGCATGGCAACCTCCTTAAACCATGTGAAGGACGTCTTCTGGATCCTTTACTTGAGCCAGAATCTCGTCGTCGTTAAGAATGCGTATCTCACCACCTTCGATGTTGATACGAGCTCCCGCATATCGGGCAAAAATCACCCAGTCCCCCTTCTGACACCATGGACCATTAGGAAATTTGTCCGAGTCTTTGTACGCCAGCGGCCCAACTTCCACCACATACCCACAAACAGTGGCAATTTGTTGTTTATCAACGGCCTCTTTAGCCAAAACAATCCCACCCTTGGTAGTGTGAGGCGGTCTGTAAGGAAGAACCACGATCCTCCAGCCAGTTGGCACCGGAATACGTTCCAAAACACCCTCGTCCATCTTATTTGGGTCAATGGAATCTTTCTTCTGCTTTTCTTCCTCCTGTATTTCCTTCGCCCACTTCTTCTGAAGTTCGGTCATTTCTTCCATCACATCTCCTTTATTGCGCGGAATGGGTCCGCGAGCCCCGTTTACTGCTCTTCTACTTCGGACAAAATCTGCTTGAGTTCGTCCTCTACAATCGCAAGCGTCTCCAAACTACCTACTAGGTGGCGATAATGTTCCATGTTTTTAGCACCCCCAGAGGCCACAACCTGAGTCAATTCAGCCCTTCGCTGGCGAATAAACTTTAATATTTTTTCAAATGGATTCATATTAAGCAATCATAGTCTTGTTTTTGGCGTCCTTACGCAGGACGTAGCTCACACCAGACTTGGTCGAAGGCGTTTTGACCTCCCGAGCCTTGCCCAAAGCAATGGCCACAGCCTGTTTTTGAGCTTTCTTCTTGGATTTTGGCTTGGAAGTGCCCAATTTCCCAGTTTTTGAATACGACCCCATCATCTCGGAGATGTTGGAGGATATGGTTTTCTTGCTACTACCAGATTTAAGCGGCATTTTGGCCCCTTTCCATGATGTCAAGACGCTCCCGAGCAATCGCAGCCTTCTCATTTGCAATTTGCTGGTTTTGCGCCAGTTTTGCCTGCGTTTCCTGGGCATCTTGTTGCATTCTTGCCTGCTCCAAGCCCATTCTTGCCTGCGATTCCTGCGCCTTGGCCTGAGAGTCGGCCTGACGCAGAGCCAATTCCTTCTCTTTCAACTGCACCAAAGGATCAGGACCTTCTCCCGCAAGTTGTGACGACAGCTGACGCAACTCCGCCATGCCCTGCGCTACGAGCATCGCAACTTGAGCCTCTTTTTGAATGTCTGACACCATACTTTGAGCTTCCACACCGTATGTTTTGAAGTTTTGAGCCTCTACCTGCTCTTCCGCCTTGATCCGAACGTGATCCAAAACATGTTTGGTCAGGTTTGCCGCCCCCAACAGGTTGCCCTGCAGGATCGGCGACATTCCCTGAATCAAATGGGAAACAATATGCGCATCATGCTGTTGACCAGCAAAAGCTTTAAGCTCTTTTCCATCAATCGCATCCGCATTTTCGGAAGCAGGATCTTTAGGTTTGGGGTTCTGCGTATCATCCGGTTTGAGAATTGCATCCACATCCTTCGTTCCCAAAGCCTCATACATCCTCCGATACGCTTCATACATGTTGTGGATTTGAGGCGCACTCTTGGCTAACTCCAACTGAGCCTGCGCCATGGCAATACGCTGCGCCGCCGAAAAGATATTGGGGTCGGCCACCGGAACAATGTCCACCCGATCATCAAAATCTTCCCGCTTGATCGTCCGATCCCCACCAATCACGTCATACGGGTACTCATCGGGCAAATACTTTTGGAAACACTTGGCCATCAACTCAAACTCAAGCTTCTGCGCATAATGCAGCCGCTTGTGAATGCCCGACATAATCATCGACCCACGCTCTAAGAGCGCAATCGTCGTTCCCACCGCCGCCTGCTGATTGCCATCCCCAACCTGCATGTCCGCAATGCTCGCTACCCTGCGCCCCGCATCAATACAGAACCCAAGCAGCACAAACAACGTCTGACTCGGCTCCTTGTACGGCAAGGGCAAAAGCGCCCTTGATAGCTCCGCACCACCCGCATCAATGTCCCTGAACTCCCCAGGTTGCAACGGCTTGTCATCGTCGGCAATCCGCAAGCCCCTGGCCTTGAATCCAGCAGGCAAATTTGACAACGTCCCCGCATCCAACAACTGTTGCAGCGCAGCTGTCGCCGCTTTGTTCAAGCCACCAATGATGTGAACAAGGCCATACCCCATGCAGCCAGGACCCGGCAGGAACATGTAATGCACGAAATACTGCTCCGGGCAACACGTCTCATCATCTTCGCTCCAGTTGCGATAAATCGACAACACCGTGCCAGTGTCCTTGTCCACCGTGACGATGTAAGGCTTCTTGATCCCATCCTTCGAGTCCCCAGGAATCTCTAACTCAATATAAGCCTCAAGTAAGGTGTACTCAACGTCCTCACTATTGGGCGAGAACCCCGAAACACGGTTCTCGGACTCCTGAATCTGCGTGGTATTTGGGTACGCCGGAACCGCAACATCGACATCCAAGTACGTGCCATTGACCTGACGCTTGCGCAATTCATTCTCAGACATCGGAACGATCTGAATACAGCGCTCGTTCTCCCACGGATTGCTCGAGCCGTGATACGGCATGACAAAGTTGTCCGGGGTGATAAACGGAGACACACAACGACGCTTGTTCTCGTCGAAATACACCTTCTTAAAGGCCGACCCACCATAGCCCACGTACCAGAGCATCTGGTCAAAGTCAGGGGTGTACTCCTTCATGACCGTCGTGATCTGGTAGTTCATGAACTCCTTAACACGCTCCGCCTGCATCTCCCGCGCACGGGTCTTCTTGCCCACCACCTGCGTGCGCACGGGCCCGCTCGAGGGCATGAGCTCCTTCATGGCCTGCGCCGTGAACTGGAGAATGGCCTCCGTAATCAACGGAACCATCGCACTAGACGCACCACGGAAAGGCTTGGTCTTCTCTTCTAACTGAAAGCCCAAAAGCTTCATGCCCTGGGAATACGTCTGCTCCCACTCCTGGCGGCTGCTGGTATCCGCATCCAACATGGCCAAAATGTGCTCAGAAATCTTAGCCAGCTCGTCATCTTCCATCTTGGCAGCAAGATTCTCGTAATGCTTGGTGTCGCCCAACTCTTTCTCTGGCTCACCTATATTGATCGTCGCCCCACCATCGGCGTCGAGGACGATTTCGATTTCCTCAGGAACCTCGATCTCTTCTTCCTCTTCCACAATCACGTCCACCTCCTCCGGTGACCCGTAGATTGCTTTTTCAATGTTTGATGGCTTTGGCATTGTCTTTCCTTATAGTGGCTCTTCGCCGCGCAAAGCAGGCGTGAGGTAGTCTGAGTCCTCTGTAATTTTTAAATTCCGAAGGTTGTATTGTCGCATGTAGTTGCGGAAAAAGTTATTAACTTCGTCCTCAAACGCCATTGCATCAGGGCTGTTGTAGTTGCCTTTAATCTGAGCAATTATGGAAAAGTTCTCCCCAGGCAACTCACTGCTCATCGTTGGGCTTATAAGCGGATACTCGTCTGGCCCCTGGTAGTCTTTATTGCGCATTTGAATAGTCAGCTTGGGGTACCCTTGAGAATCGCGCAAGGTAAAGAACTTAGACTCACCATTCATGTACTGGTTGTAATAGCTGGGCTGTTTGATGCAATGCTGCGCCATCATCCCTTCCGCTTTCATGCCGTCTGGGCTAGTGATCTCGTACCAACCTGCCACGTCTCTGTTTTTGCCTAAAACTGGGTTGACTAAAGGGATAGCATATGGTGTTTTAGTCACTCCCAAAAGCGCTTGGTCTGAGGTCACTGGGCGACCTTTTTCCATTCGATTTAGGATTGTTTTGGGGTTATTGATATTTGTCCAATTACCTTCGGATCCAACCACTAGGTCAGCGAAACTAGCCTTTTGCAGATCCCTGGGAGACAGGGTTGCTGCATATTCGGCAATGTCCTCCATATTAAAAGGACTAAACTCTTGGTCAAACAATACGTTGGAATCTAGTGAATAGACCGGTTGGCCTTTTCTAATTGCTTCGTCAAAGACAGGCGTATGACGGACCAAGGTGTTCAATATGTTGAGCCTTGAAGCTCCTGTCTCAAGAACTTTCCCTGACTTACTAAACGGGTCTGTTGTGTCTGGTGCCAACGTGCTGCCATAAGTTCTTCCTCGACGGAAAGACAGCGAAGATGTCGGAGCACCTTGTTGCTCTGTTACTTGATTGTAAAAGGTCTCATACACATCTGCCATAGAAGTATGGGCAGCTTCCATTGCCTCTGCCATTACGACTTCTTCTGGGGTCCGATTATCTACGCTAATCCTCCAGCGCTCTTTTCCAGCAAATGCTTGCCTAAGATCAGCCTCAATTTCTTGGATGCTTTTCTTCTTCATCGCTGGCGTCCCAACCAACTCATACAACGTCTTGGTCATGGCGACGGTTTTTGGATCGGCGGTTGTAGCTACCTTTCCAACAGCAGGATCTGCATGATTGTCGTAGTAATATTTAAGCGTTTTTAGATAGTGTTTCTCAAATGCGTCCAAGATATTCTCTGGTTGAAGCCCAGGCCTTTCTCCCCACCCGTACTCCTCGGCACCAAATTCTTTACCCCCAAAGCTTCTTCTTAACTCTGACCTAAATGCATCTACGTTGGCATTTGTTCTTGCCTCAAAAACCTCACGGTCATCCAAAGCGCCGTTTATTTGACGAATAAACTCTTGAATACTTGCTTCAGTCCTTTGTTTAGACTCTTCCGATCTTTCGCTTGCTCCTCTTCTCAAACGACTAACAATCGCCTCTAGTGCTTCATTAGCCGCTTTGCCTCCATCTGCTTTGGCGTAGTCAAAAAGATCCTGATCTATGGCAGCTTTTTTCATGTTTCGCAAAGCTATTTCAGCTGCATCCTGCACCACAGGAACTGCCAACTTTTTAGCCTCGGGGTTCATGAAAAAGCCAACGTCCGTGTACGGGCTGATGATTTCTCCCGTTTGCTCGCTCAATGCATCATACATTTGCGATAACGAAATCGCCGCCTGCTCCTGTTGCAGAGGAGTGCCTTTCTCTCCCCGTGCCATGGCGCGAACGTCATCTAGAGTCAGCCCATACGCAGGAACAGCCGCGCGGCCAGGAGTTCCAGAAACCGGCTCATTCCAAGAAGGCAGGTCCTTTAATCCAGAAACAAGGAACCTCTCGTAATTGAGCTGCATGTCACCTGAAATGCCACCATGCTCAACTTCATTCATCCACTTTGGTGTCCAACGCCCATCAACAAAGGCCTTGTACAAAGGATCTTTGACCGTGCCAAATGTGGTTGAAAAGTAGTCAACCGCTTTGTTAGAAATAGCTTCAAGCGTAGGCGCAAAGTTTGTAAATATTTGCGCACGGTCATTTTCACGAGCCAAGCGGCCCTCAAACATACTTTTCTGGCCTTCTAATTCTTCAGTTCGACGAATCAATCCTTTATATTCATCAGAGAGTTCCGGGTTAGGAGAAGTGGCCAACAAATTTTCTAGCTTTTGATTTACTCTTGAGAGATCTTCGTTTGTGCGGAAAATTTCTGTTTTAAGATTTCTAACGTAGTCATCGGACTCTAACGCAGCCTCTTCCGCATATCTTTCTGCGACCTTACTGGCCGAACGAACATCGGCGCCCACATCCGCCTTTAGCCCAAGAGGTCGAGTGGCATAAATAGCCCCTGCTTCTGCCATTACGTCCGCTGGCTTTCCCAACATGGCCCCGTAGACATCTTCAGGGGTCAAATCCTCACGTCCAGCTTGTTTGCGAAGAGTCGGCATCACCGCTTCTTCCACTTTTCCCTTGGCCTGCTCGCCTAAATACCTCGCAGCACCCGGCGCAACACGCACATTGAGCAGCTGAGCCTGCGGAAGCAACGCATCAAGCTTGCTCTCTTGCATTGCCCTGCCAAATTGCTCTAAATACCTGCGCCCAGCTTCAGTTCTAGGCATGAAGGTCATCGCTTCCATGACCTTACCCGCCTCTACATTGGCCTCATTGATGTTTTTGCCACGAGCCAAGCCCGTTGCCGCTGCAATTGGCGCCGCAACAGCTCCCGTTGCAATCGTCGCACCCGTTTCTATCAGGCCCCTTGCTTTTTCTGCAAGACTTAACTTTCGTTCAGGCTCCAGTGTCGGTAAAAGTAACCTCCCATCTGGCCCAATTTGGGGCACTTCATTCACCGAGCGCTCGCCCTGAGGCAGACTGCCCGCTTGGCGGTACACCAAACCTCCTTGCGCCATCCTCCGAATTTTCTGAATTGCTGGAGGACGCATTATTTGCTGCGGTTCCTCTTCACGGACTAAAAATTGGAAAGGATCAACCGGTTTTTGCGACTTTAGATACCTTTGAAGCGTCGCTGCACCCGCTGGCGCCCCCCTTTCACTGTCTTCTTGCGTCGTTCTGAGCACTTCGATCGCTTTGGACATAACTTCGTCCTCCGGATCGCTGTCAGTTAAGAAGTTCAACGCCAGCGCAGTGCGATAACTGGTTGGCAAAGTGTCCAAAGGAGCCAGTTTCATCGGTTTTTTAGCCGATGGAGACACTCCCTTGGTCGCTTTTTGTGTTTGAGTCGCCGCCCGAGCAATTTTTGTGCGCTCGCCAAGAGGCACACCCAACGTAGTTTCAGCAAAATCCCACCCACGCTTGGGCTGCGTGTATGGACTTGAGGGCAAAGACGCCCAAGTCGAGCCCAATTTGTCTATCGCCGAGCGAAAATCACCCCGCTCAACATCCTCCAAGGCCCCTTTTGACCGAATTAGCTCGATCGCAATGCGATCTTGGCTCTGCGGAGAGAAATCCTTAATCCCTAGCTTCGGGGCAAAGTCATCATAAGTCGTTTTCGTGATCTGGTATTTACCAGCCGCCGTACTTGGACCCTCTTTGGTTCTCAGCCCCACCACCCCAGGATGCTTTGAAAAGTCTTGAAACTTCTTCCCACCCACAATGACGTTGTAGTCCGCCCCTTCAGCCTTGCCAAGGAAATCCAAAAACTTCTGCAGGTTCTGGTCCGTGGGCCGTGTATCACTGTCCATGCTCGGCATCACCGGCTTTGTGTTCGGGTTAGGCACAGGTGTCTGCATTGCCCCAGTCCTTAATAGTAGACGTACTGTTGTTCTTCAGAAGGCTCGTCCTCAAAGTCGTCCGGGAGCGAAATAAAACTCCCTTGGCGGAATCGGATTACCGCTTGCACAGCACTGTCCGTGAGGTCATCGTTCTCTCCAAACGGAAACTCCGCCATCTCCTCAACAACTTCCTCCGCCCACGCTTGGTCCGGAGCCCATACCATCCCCGCCTCGAAAACCGGAGACACGGAGTTCGCTCGACTGACCTTATCCGTCGATTTATTGCGCCCCCCAGGTGAGTAGTTTACTACCGGAATACCGGTTCTGCGCAACTCTTGAGTGAGTGGCAACCCCGAAGCTTTCGCTTCAATCAACACGCAATCCGGATTCCAAAACTTGTAAAACTCCATGGCCTTTCGCTTGAGCTCAGGAAAATCCCACCGCCCCTTCTTGGCATCCAACAAAATCAAACTGTCCGGATCATCCGGACTGGGCCGAAATACTCCCCACGTCGTAATAGCAGAATAGTCGGCTGTCTCTTTTTTAGAATACGCCGTGTCATAGCTCTGAATGATGTACTTCAGCTTGGGCACCCCTTCATGCGGCCACACCCGCCACCACTCTCGCTTGAATATCGCCCCCTCTTCCGAAGTCGGATTCTGCTGCCACTGCGCATTCCACTTGCTAACCGGCAACGCCGCCTTGACCGCCAACAAATCATCGATCTTCCAAAACTCCGGCCAACACGACTTGCCACTGGGCATGATCGCCGGAAACTCAATCACATCCCACTTGTCTGACCTCAAATCCTTGGCCTGATCCTTCAACACCATCTCGGTCAAATCCTTCTTTGACCACCTCGTCATTACCAACAAAATCCGACCCCCGGGCTGCAGACGCTGCCGAGGCCCAGACGTATACCACTCATGCGCCGCTTCCATCGCCGTCTCCGACAACGCATCCTGCTCCGAGTGCGGATCATCAATAACCAAAAAATTCGCACCACGACCCGTCATCGCACCACCCACACCAGTGGCAAAATATTCCCCACCCTTGTTCGTCTCCCACCGCCCAGCCGCTTTACTGTCCGCCGCCAAGGCCACCTCCGGAAAGATATCCTTATAAATTTCCGAATCCATCAGGTTCCTCACCTTGCGACCAAACCGCATCGCCAACTCACCCGTGTGCGTCGCCTGAATAATCTTGGACGTTGGTTCGCGACCCATGAGCCACGCTAAAAACAAATACGAAGTGAGCTCTGACTTACCATGGCGAGGAGCAATATTAATAATGACCCTGGTCAAATCTCCACGGACCAAGGCCTCAAATTTCTCCGCCATGATTTTGTGATGCGGGCCACATATGAACTCCGGCCACACATACCGCACAAAATCCAAAAAGTTTTCCCTCGCCCGCTCACGAACCTGTAACTGCTCAAGCCTGTACTCCAGACGAGCAATCTCGGCCGATGGATCTTGGATCTGGGCAGTCATCGTTTTTTAGTGCCCGCTAACTTCACCATCTTTTTTGCTGGCCTTCTTGCAAGACCATACCCACGAGTAGCAAGGCCACCCTTCGCCATGTTTAATGGGTTTTTACCAAGCTTATCTACATCAGGCATCGCGCCACCACCCCCACCACCACGCGATCCCGAACCACCGCCCACGGGACGAACCGTTCCAGATGGCTCCAATGTTTTGCTTGGAGTCATCTGCTTCTTTTTGTACTCATACTCATTTTCTGGGCGCACCGCAAGATGACGCCCACGAATAATGTCGAATTTCTCCTCTCTTCTCTCTGGAGACACATACTTCCCAGACGACTTGTACTGGTTGGCCTGACGCTCCGCCATCTTTTCCATCTCAACTAGCTCAGACGACGTAATAGGGATTTTTTGCTTACCGCCAGTGCGAGTCTCTCTTATATACGGAGACAAATCGTCATATCGATCCTTTGTCATAGCCGTCGCAGCCTTGAGATCAACCCCTTGATCCAATAACAACTGCTTATACCTATTGGCCCTCGAACCAGCGCCACCATGCTTTCCTGTCTTGTTCTGTCCTGTAGGCATATACGTCTCCGTAGGTTTAAATTTTTTGCAAAATTTTTTGTGGGAAAAGTGTTTGCATGATACCGGGGGTGTTCTGAAATTGCCAAGTTTTCGTTCGTTGGCTGGCTAGCTAAAACTGAGTTTAAAGGAGCGAAGCAGGAGAGACGGGGCCAAAAGGAAGAAAGCAGTCAGACAGAACAGAAGGAACACAACCAACTCTCAAGGGACTCCAGGCGGGCCCGCCCACCCCCGCCTCCACCCTTTGTGGGACGGGGTGGGTGTTTAGTTTTTCCCTATCAATTTTCTTTTTTTTATTGTTATTTGGTATTGGACAAGAGAAGACGGAGCATGGTAGGCAGAGCCTACCATGCTCAGCGGCCGTGTTTGGCAAACACGGGACAAACAAAAAGCCCAGGTGCTCGCGCACCTGGGCTCGTTGCCTGGGGCCGAGGCCCCAGCAGGAGAAGCTAGGCTTCGATCTTCAAACTGGTTGCGTCCTCGAGGGCCGGGGCCGCGATCGCTGAATCGATCGCCTGCTTGGCGAGTGCGGCCTGGGCTTTGGTCTTGACTGCGACCTGATCGCGGATCACTTCCAACACTTCGACGATCGTCTGATCGTCGAGCGCTACCTGTTGGGTGTTGCCATCGCGGTCAGAGAGTTCGACCGTGAGGATCAGTTGATTGGGCTTGAACGAGGCATAGGACTCGTTGCGACGGATGAGGACCTTTTGAATCTGCATGGTAATTCTCCTGTATCGACTGCGTTGAAGGAAACAACAGACTGCACCGATATTCTCTCGAATATCAGCGCAGTTGTCAACTACCTGGACGAAACCTCGACGTTGAACGTCAGGCCCTGGACGGCCTGGGTGACCTGATCGTCGAGGTGAGTAATAAGATAATTCTCGATCGCATCGTCCACGTCGACCATGTCCTTGATCTCCGATTCATAGTCCGAGATCTCAAAGTTGGAGGACATGTAATCGTTGATCTTGTCATCGATGTCCGACGCATCGATGACCTCTTCGCAAACCTCACGGATCATGTCGCGGTCCATCGGGCCCAGGTCATCTATCTTGGCCTGGACGATCTCTTCGACAGTCTCACGGGTGACCAACTGAGACGCGCTGCCGAGCAACTTCTGCATGTCCGGATGCTCAACAATGTGCGGCACCAGCAGGGCCGCAAGTTCTCTCAGCAGGCCGTCGTACTTGTAACTGGCGGGAAAGCCAGGGCCCCGGGTATCTTCATTAATTAGATCTTGCAACATGATTTTCTCCTGTATAGGTTAGACTGCAACGATATTCTCTCGAATATCGTTGCACTTGTCAAGCCCTAATCCCTATCGGGGCTCGAGCCCCGATAGTCCCTTAGACCGTCTCAAACACGATGGCTGCCGGTTCCCTGGCTCGCGCCAGCTGGGCCATGATGCCCTCATACTGCTCGAGCTCGCGACCATGCATGGGCGCCATGGTCAACTCAACCGACTGCGAGCCCTCGCCCCACCGGTCAACAATTTGCCAACCCTCGCCCACCTGATAAACCCCGTTGTCCATGTTGTCGCAGTCCATGCGGTTTATCACGTCGACGCCAACGGATAACCCAGTGGCGCCAAAAAACTCCTGTATCACGGCCACCAGTCCAGCCATGGCATACGACGGATCGTTGGCCGGGGACCGGTAGCCCCGGGCTTTGCACGTGTCCAAAAAAGCCCGGACCGACGCACGGCCCCCATTCCAATGCAAATAAACACCCACCGATTCAGACCCCTCGGTGCCCCACGTGATAACGGCTCTATTGCCCATGTCCTTTTCTCCTGTATTAAGTGTCACCGGCACCCTGCCGGTAAGGTAAACCTTACCGGCAGGGTCTATGCCCGTCCATTACTTTTTAACTATCGGGGCTTGAGCTCAACATTAACTGAACTATCGAGACGCCAGCCCTCTTCAACGCCTTCGTCCACATAGAGCTCAGTGTCGTAATCCACCGCCTTACGATTCATGATGTTCTCAATATCGTCCCATGCCTTATCGATAGCATCCTCTTTGCTCTCCGCCTCGACCTGGACCCATCGATATTCTTTACTCACCACGCATATAGATACGATCATGGCGAACCCCCCTCATCCTCGTCCATGTCTCGAGAGACATGGACAAAGGGTGACCCCCAGTCCTTAAAATCCCCGTACCGCTCATTGTCCAAGAACCCTCGAGCATAGGCCGCAGTCTCCGCCGCCGACATATCGGCGGCGGCAACCCTCGGGCTCGAGTAAGTGTCACCGACAAAGTAATGCGGATCAAAAGGCCGCCGATAATATGAATCAGCGCGGCCCCGATCATACGGCCCGCCGTGCCGTCTTGGGTCTTGTTTAGAAAACAATTGCATGATGCATTCTCCTGTATCAGTTGAACGAACCGATAATTTATCAATTATCGGCAATCAATGCAAGGGCCCCTCGGCCCTTGCACCAAATTACACGCCCCACGGCCCTCGGACCATGGGGCTTAGTTTATAACTATCCTATAGGCCGACCCAATAGTCTCCGCCTATGCTACCTCGACGGCCTCGACGTCCACAATATCGCCCGATAAAAACTCATCGGCGGCGGCCCACAGGCGGACATTCATGCGGGTATCGTCCTGCACCGATCGCATGCCCCGAGTGCTCGAGCGGCGGTTTGCGCGGGTGAGGTTAACGCCGCCACGGGTGAGATTCTCCTGAATGGTATTGAGAACCGTCCACAGGTTTTGCCTCGCATCCTCAAACCGGCGAGCCATAAGCAGGTCTCGAGCATTCAAACCAGCAGGCCGTTCGGAGCCCCACCGGATTTGCGCGCCAATCTCAGCAAAAGAAAAAGCCTCTTCGTCGGTGAGTGAGCGGGCCTCATACCGAGCGACAGTGTCGGATAGGTTATCCACACGGGAGAGAAAATCGAACGAACGGGACCGGACGGCCTCAACAGCATTCGAGCGGTGAGGGACGGACACGGCCCCCATGGTGGACGTGCAGACAATGAGCCCATTCGCGCAAACCATGCGGAAGAGCCCTGCCCACAATTTAAACCCGGATGAACCGTCATGAGAATTCATGAGCACAACCTCCGGGTGTGAGCCCGCCACGGTGGGCGCGTAATCGGGACGGAAGCGGAGCACGTGCCGAGTGAAATCCCTTTTACCCGCGACACGGGTAAGGGTCTGCCCTGCCTGCACAGGCTTAAACCCGGAAGCGCGGAGGTCTTCTACCACATCAATCGTGGGAACAAACCCGTACCGGGACGACACGCCCGAGAATGGCTGTTGAGCGAAAACCGAAGGAACGGCGGCGGATAGTTGATCGACGGAAATTCCATTTTCATTGTAAATCGAGCGGTGAGCGGTCATCTTTAAATCTCCTGTATTGAGGTTGCAGGCCCGAACCATTCAAGCCATATCGATAATTTATAGGATACCGGGACGTCAGTCAAGCCAATCTTGCAAAATCCACATTAGGGCAAACACTAATAAAAGAATGATCACAGCGCGGCCCCCATATCACCCACCACATGATGCCGGAGCAATGAGCCCGAGGGGAGCGAGCGCGCGAATTCCCGGACCGCCTGCGCATCATCCGCCGCGCCATTGTCTTTAGTGTGGTGCCATTGAATTGATACCCGCCCGCTCGAACCGTAACAACCCCCAGTGCCCGTACCTACCCTCTTCGCACTCGGGCCGTGCGCAAAAAAGGCCACCACATAATCGCGATGGGGTTGCGCGCATATCGGGTTTCCGCCGCCGCAATCATTGCATGCGAACGTATCGGACAATTCCGCCGGACAACGCACGAACCGAACGCCCCGGTACTCAGTGCTCTTCCAATCTTGTTTTGGCAAGGTAACCGTCGCGGGCCGAAACGAGGAAAAGGCCCGAACCGCCTCATCCATCGAATCGCACGATGCATTAATTACAGTCTTACCCTCTTCGGGGAAGGGCAACTGATCTGCCGGAAAGTGAGAGTACGTCCACGCCTTACCCTGGCGGGGCACCGCATCGACCACGGCCCGAACATAATCCAAGTCCATTTCCGCCGCCCCGGTTTTCCCGCAAGGCAAAAGCCCGCAAGTTTTGGGGCACGTGCCGAACACGTCCGCCGCTCCGGATCGATACGTGACAGCGATAGGACCCGTCTTTTGATTTTTCGATACTGCGACCGTCTTAAGCATTGCATTTTCTCCTGTATAAGTTGAGACGCTAGAATACTACGGATAGTTTATTCCTGCAAGCCTTACCTCTCGAACGCATCGAGAAAATCATTCACCGCCCTAGATACAGTCTCCCCTAGATAGCCTGAGGTGATACGGATGTCCTGCACGTCTTCCGGCGTAAGCTCATACCCCTGCGAATCCGCGTAAGCAATAACCTGCTCATCCGAGGCCTCATCGAGGGGCAAAAGGCCAAACCCCGAGTCTTCCTCTACTTCAAAGCGAATGATGCGAACCCCATCGAACGATTCGACCGTCTCATACGCTCCGGCGTAATTGTCCAGCAAGCGATAAAGTTCTTTGGCGCTCATGCCTTTTCTCCTCTCATAAATTCACGGAATCGTATGGCAGACACGGGCGGCGGCATCTTGACGCCAATCAAGCGAAGCTCGCGGTCCAGCATGGCGCGAGCCTCCGCATTGCGCCAATACCTGTGGCCCCAACGATTGTGGGCAGTCTTGGCAATCGCTTGCAAAAGGGGTTTGTAGTGCGCTCGCAAGGGTCTACACGCGACAACAAGTGCGCCGTGCCAGTAATCAGCTTTGCAGTCATCAAGCCAACGCGTAGCTTTATGTTGTGCCGCGTTCAGCAGATGCGCGGGTTTTGTCGCGCCCTCGACCATTTCCACCGGCAGGTACACGCGATGCCGGGGCACTGGATATGCGTCAGGGTCACGGGGGTCGCGCGGCCCGTACAGGGTCACCGCAACAGACTGCCCAGAGCGACTCAAGTAAGCTTGCCCGCCCGTAATCAGATTATCCTGCCCCTCAATAAACATGATGCGCTTCGGATGGGCGCGGAGTGCTTGAACTGGTGGGTAGTCCTTCATGCCTTTTCTCCTCTCATGAGTTCATGGGGCACTTCAATTTCATCGCCAAAATTGCTCGCGACGTAACAGCGCATGGCGGCAGTCAGAGGGGAATAATCAAAGTACCGAATAGCCCTACCGTCTGAAGTGTGCCCGAGCGCGATTGCAATCCAATCTCCATTCTCAAACGTGAGCGAAATGCCCTCGCGCTCAATAATCGGTCCGCCCTGGCCCCAATCGGTTGCCCAGCCCCACAACCCCCACTCGGGGCCTTCTACCTCAGAGTCAAATCCTTCGGTCTTAGTTACCGCCCAATCAAGGGCGACTCCTGTGAGTTCGGATACTTTCATGCTGAGGCCTCCGCCGTATCACGGAGCCATGCCCGAAGACGGGCGCCGTTCTCTGCCTTTTGCCCTTCGTGCAGATCGGCCTTCCAAACAATAAAAATGCCGTGAATATATCGGCGGCCGTACTCGATCGCCTCGCGCTTCGTTTTGAATGAGGGACCATCGACCTTTGCGGTGTTGGTGCCAACAAGCCATTTTCTTGCCATGGTAATTCTCCTGTATGAGTTGACTACACCCACACTGTAGCATCATTACTACCGGTAGTCAACTTAGGGAAAACCCTAATGCTTCTTCAAGCTTTCGCCATCCCTCGGCATTCTCCGGAATCTTTACATCCGGCTGGCATACGCCCAGCGCTAAATCCTTCGCCCTGTGCGACGGGTAAAGCCAAATCTCCCTTTTCCTCGCCTCTCCAAAACTTGCCAAAATAAAACAGGGATAGTCCCGGTGCGCCTCATGAAAAGCAACCTGATGAGCGCTTAACTTTATCCGGCCGCTCGGCGCCGCAACCTTCAGTTCAATCAACAAAAAGCGCTTCTCAAGGGAAAGGATGCAGTCCGGGATACCTAGGTTCACCCAGGACTCAACGCGGGTTATCCTCGTCTTCTTCATCCCCGCCTTCATCCTCCGATAAAACGCTGTCTCCGGCTTCATCAAACTCCTCCCCTGTAGTGTGGTCCGCTTCTCTTTCCATCTCTATCGCATCGTCCAAAGACGTGTCCTCTACGTCAATGACCTCCCGGCGGGGAGAATACAGGCGACGTAACTCCTCGAGCTTCTTTTGCACTTCCTCTTTGCTCATGCTATCGATCACCCCATGCCGGATCTCTTTGCGATCAACGTAAATATTGCCAAGGGCTTGCCCCCTTCGATATTCCGCCTGCACTGCCGCCGCCCAAGCCCCAGCCTCGATTGCCTTATCCCGGATCATTAGCAGATCCTTCATATGGCGCTCAAAGTTCGTCCCGTATTTCTCTCCGAGCTCCCTTTGCCTCTTTTGGATGTAGGCCACCACATGGGGCTTACGGACCGGGTTGGTCAGTTCTGTGGCCCTGCTATGCGCCGAGGACGGCGGATAGCCTGCCTCGATCGCCGCCTCCCGCATGCTGAGTTGTCCAGCAGAGGACAACCATATTTCTACAAATTTAACTTCCCGTTCGGTCAGGACCTTCCTTTGCTTGGGCCCTCGTTTATGTATCGCAGGGTCATACTGCGCCACCCTGGACAAAGCTTGCGCTTGCTTCTTTCGGACCGTCGAGCTCATTTGAGTCGATCCTCAAGAAAGGTCATCACAAAGAACAGGCCAATCAGCACTAGAAATATCATTACGTCTCTCCTTCACAGGTGTAACTTTTTGCCCTTCCGTCTTCACCATATACGCTAGAAATTCAAAAAAAAAAAATTCATTGTTGTTTTTTATGAATTCCTGGACGTTTGTAGTACGAAAGGTTAAAAAGCATAGTTAATTGTAACATCAATAATTACGTCAAAACACTACTGTAATTCTCTGTAATTTATAACTCATTGAAAACAAATAGAAATTACGTCTATTACACCAATTACGTCAAATTTTGATTTTTGGTGAACATAAAAAACTTTTTTTGAATTTTCAGCGTAATAAGGCAATTTTCCTCCTTTCCTAGTCCCTGTTCCTTGATCCTTGATCCATAAATAACCGCTCACTTCGCTTGCGTCCCTTGTCTTGCTTTAGGATTACGCTTCTACACTTCTTTTTCCCCTCTTCTACACCTCTCCTACACCTCTCCTACACCTCTTCTACACCGTTCTTTTCTTCCTCAAAGTTAAGGTCTCCGGCGGGGATTTCGATGGTTTTAAAGCGTTTGTTGCAGGTGTAGCACCGTCGGGTTCGGGTAATCCAAGGTTCGCGTTCCGGGAATTTGCGGGTGTCGAGCACTTTTGTTTCCTCGCCCTCGCAGTAGATGCATCTCATTGAGTTCTCCAGCGCATGTCGATGGCGTTTTTCAGGTTAAAGGGGTTGTTCAAGTAGGTGGATTCCGGCACGTAGTTGATGGGTGGGAGCCAAGCGAGGGATCCTTGTTTCAAGAGCACGAGTGGGTCCACGTTGGATTCGTAGACCTTGACGTGTTGAGGGGGGAGGGTATCGACGTGGTGGATGATGCCTTTTTGGGCCAGTTGGAGGACCTGAGAGCGCAGGGTAGTGAATTTCCCGTCGGTGAGCATTTTCAGGTCGTAGACGGTAAACCGGAATCTTTTACCGAAGATGATGCTTTTTCTTGGGTTTCTCATGAGTTCTTCTCCTTGAGCTTAACCTCGATCAGCTGAGCAAACTGCCTCAAGCAGGTGCCGTCCCCGTCCATCCCGTCGTCCACCAGGGGCGTCATGGCCCCTTTTTCGTTGTTGTACGTATGTTTTGTCCAAGGGATGATTCCTGCCAGGAGGTAGAGATCGGTGATTTCTTGGTCCGTGAGCCCTGTCCATTGTTTCGGGGTCATCATTGTTTTGAGACGTCCGATTTCCATCCGCAGGTGGTTGTTTTCCTGGCGCAGGTCTCGGTTGTTTTTGGCCATGTTGTCGAGAATTGCTTCGTTAGTGTGGGGCCGTTCTGCTCGTCTAATCTCCTGGCACATGCACATGGGGTTGCCGCATTGGGAGCAGTACTCAGCCATGATTCCCCCTTGATCGGATGATCGCGGCGCGTACTCGCAACGCCGTGGATATGGGTCCTTTGCCTTCGGCGTCTCCGTCTGTTTCGAGGACCGAGGCGCAAGCTTCTCGTTCTGCCTTCTGAGCACGTCGCACCAGCTCGATCACCATTGATTCGGGGAGCGTGTACCGTGCTCCTTCTTGCTTGATGCCGCTGGTCATGACTTCTGCAACCAGCGTGAGAATTTCGTCGTTGGTCATTAGGCCCCCCTTTGTTGTAAGTAGGTCTCTACTGGAATGCCCAGGCGGTCGCATATGAGCAGTTCAGAAAAAGAAAGAATGTAGCGGCGAGGCCTTTTAAAAATTCTCCGCTTGCTACGAATTCGAGCGAGTATCTTCATCCTCTTCCTCCATAGCGAATGGTCCGATGGGCCAGGACATGTAGTTCATCGGGGTTTTGTTCGGCGAGGCGGTCGAGTTGTTCGTCTTCCAATGCCTCTCCAGTGTCAGCAAAGAATGCTCTGTCAAAATACGCATCGCAGAAGTCGGGGTAGTCGGCGCTATCCAACCCAGCCAACTCCGCATCGACAACCTCGCGGCCGTCCAATTTGAGTTTTAAGATTTCCAAGCTCGTGGTTGTTTTTTCCAAGCTCATTTGCGATCTCCCAGGAATGGTTGTTTGCTCTCCCATAGGGCGGCGCAGGTCATCTCGAGGTCCACATTGCCGCGCTTAATTGCCAGGGCGTCCTGCTTTCCCTGCTTGTACGCTTCGATGACCTTGGGCGTTGGGTCGTGGACGATGAGCCCACCGATGAATGCCGAGAACACCATGCCAGAAAAAAACACAGCGGCAAAGGCGGCAGGCAAGAGGTACTTCTCTCTGAGGAACGTCATTTCTTTCTCCTTTATTAAGTATTACAGCTTCATACTACGGGTAGTTTTACACGTTGTCAACTCTCTTTTTTTCTGCCCAAACGAGGATGGCGCAGGTCGAGCGGTGGATCTTTAAACATAGTGCTTCGGCCGCATCGAGTTGTTCCTGGCTCGGGTGGGCTTCGGCCAGTGCCTCTTGCAGGAGGCGGGCTGATTGGTTGATGGTGACGATATCGAAGCCAACGTCACTGCACTGGTGGTCATTGCATTGTTGGGGCGTTTGGGTTTGCATACATGTCCTCATAGCATTTAACGGTTGCGGCGACGAGTTCTCGCAGGGGAATCTCGGAGACTCTGCCTATGACTGCGACGGTAGTAGCCAAGGCCACTACCGACTCGACAGGATCCAAGCCTTCGTCAATGGCAAACTGCACTGCGGTCATAGAAAGCTGTTTCATGGTGTGGAGCTTCCTGCTCTCAGCGTTCATGCTAATGAGAGCATCCATGATCTTCTTCCTGTCTTTGGGGTTCATCGCGGGTGGCCTTCAAGCCGATCGCTAATCAGCATGGCGTAGCCTGCAATGTCTCTCCAGCTGTCGGAGTAGTCCGCATCGCCGTTAATGATGCGGGCAATCTTATGGACGATCATCTCGAGGGCCTCAGCTTGGTCCACGTCCAAGGTCTTCTCCCGGCTGAACAAGTAGTGGTAAACCACCTGTTTGAAGTTCTGAGAGATCTCGGCCTGACCGAGAAACAGCCCATAGCGCCCTGCGCGTTGGTCCAAGGTCGTATCGATGGTGGCCGGGGTGGCGGACTTTGGCGGGCGCCCACGGCGGGTGGTGGGCTTATTTTTGGATCCGGGCGGACGGCCACGGCGTTTGGCTTTTGTAATCACTGTGAATCTCCTTTGATTGTATACATGGGGTTACTTGCCTCTTACCTTGAGCAGACGCTCAACGGCAAAGAGGATCCTGTATCTCCAAGACGGCTTGGAGGCGGTCTTGATGACAAGGCGCAGATAGTCATGCCCGTCATAGGCACGACCAGTTTCCTTCAAAAGCTTCTCGCGCAGGAAATGCACCTGCTCCAAGGCTTCATTGCGCTGGCGACGGTAACGGCGGGCAACACTCTTCCAATACTGCAAGTTGGCAAGATCAGCCGCGCTGGCTTCTTTTTTTGGCTCTTCTACGGGTAGCGTCATAGGATTGCTCCCAGGATGATTGCTGCAATAACGTAGGGCCACATACTTTCTCCTTTCTCGGTTGTGAAATTAAGCTTTACTGCGAAAAACTCCCTTAGGCGCTTGGTCCAAGTATGGACTTGGGGCGGTTCGTGGTCCGTAGATCTTGTTCCACGCCTCGTCAACGAGCCTCTCGAGAACATGATTGATTGGCAACTTCTGAAAGTGCGCCAAATCCCTGATCTTTTCATGAGTAGCGACCTGAACGATGACCGATTTCCATTTGGTTTTGTCCATGTATAGGATTATAGGATAGGAGTCAATCAGCTGTCAACCCAATCGCCCCATTCGTCCTGAGTCCATACCAGTATTGGCGTGTCGGCTCCTACAAAGGCGCCCTCGATATTGTATTCGATGAATTCTCGGGCTTCTTCTGAGCTCATGCCGTCGATCATGAGGTTGGCTCGGATAATTTCGGCATCGTAGACGAGGACTTCTGTCCTTGTGCCCTCGGTGCTCCAGATCAAGGCTGGTCCGAGGATCGCGTTGTCGTGTCCGTCAATCTTTAGCATTGCGCTCTCCTAAAAAATGTCACCGGGGAAGGTCCCCGGTGACCAAATTCCCCCATGTAAGGAGAAGAAGGAGATTACACGTCAAGCTGCTTCCCCCCAAGATGGGCCCATCTCTAGGTCCACTTTGGAAGGAACTTCCAGCTTAACACAGCCCTCCATCACCCTCTTTAATTCTTCTGCCTGCGCCCGGTCTTTGACCGAGAAGCACAGCTCATCATGCACCTGAAGCAAGGCAACGCATCCAACTTCGTTAAAGCAATCGAGCAGGGCCTTTTTTGTTTGGTCGGCGGCCGAGCCTTGGATCAACCGGTTGAGCCCCTTGTAGGTCATAGCGCGGCGGATCGGGTGCCCATATTTGGCCATGGCCTCATCGCGTGGCAGGGCCTTGTGCAATGGGCCGTAGGTCGCGGGCTCCCAAAGAGGAAACCGGCACCGCCTGCCGAGCAGGGTAAAAATCGAACCCCTGGACTCGGGGTCATCGATACGGGCCTGGACGCTGGTAATCAGGGAGCGCAGGAACGGGACGCCGTCGTGAAACTGGGCGATCAGACTTGCCGCTTCTGCATCACTCAGGTCCAGTTCGTTGGCCATCTTGGCCCGCCCCATGCCGTAGGTCAGCCCCAGGCCAATGGTCTTGGCCTGCTTTCGGGGGATCTTTGCCATATCGGCCACCATCTGGTGGAAGTCCGCATCGGGATTCTCTCGATATTTCTTAGCCGCCTCTATGGCGCTGGCAAGTTCGATGGACACAGCATAGTGGACCGTGAGCCGTGGTTCTTGCTGGGAGTAGTCCAGGCTCGCCCACTCCTCTCCCTCCTCCGGTAAGAACAAGCCCCGGATCATCGGGCCGATCTCCTGGTTCCGAGCAGGAATCTGCTGGAGGTTGGGGTTGTTCATGGAAAAGCGCCCGGTTACCGTGCCGCCATCGTCCGATCGGATTTGGTTGATGTGGGAGTGGATCCTGCCGTCGTGGCGGGCGTAGTTCAGAAGCTTTTGGACAAAGGTCCCTGAGGCTTTGTTGTACTCCCGAGCGCCGACGATCATCTGTGCAATCGGATGGGGGTGGGTGGAGAGAAACCCTTTGGTAAAACTTGGGGAGCCCTTTTCGGTTTTGCTATAGGAAAGATTGAGCTTGTCAAAGGCCCGAGCAATGCTGGCCGCCGCCCAAATGTCAACCGAAACCCCGCAGAGATCCTTAATCTGCTTGAGTAAGGATTGCTCTTTGGCCTGCAGATAGTTGCCGACAGACTCGGCCTTGTTGGTATTGAGCCGAATGCCGCGCTGGGTCATCTTGATTAACAAAGGCGTGAGCGCTGTCTCGAGCTCGAAGATGTTGGAGCACTCTTCCTTGATCAACTCAATCTTCATGATTTGCCAAAGCTTCAAGGTCAGTGCCGCATCCTGCTCGGCGTACTCTCCAACGAACATGGCAGGCAACTTCCAGAGCTCTTTCTTTGGGTCAACACCAAACTCTGCGGCGGCCTTGCGCAGTCCCTCTTCAGACTTGAGCTCCTTGAGATAGTCAAAGGACAGGGCATTTAAGCTGTAGCTCATGCGGTTCTCGTCCACCAAAGCGGCGGCGACCATGGCATCGAGAATGCGGCCGTTGATCTTAAATCCCTCGGCCCACAGCCAGCCCACGTCGTAGGCGGCATTAAAGAAGATCTTGTCTGCGGGTAGATCGAGAACACTTTGGACGTATCGGCGAACGATACCCTCGTCCAAATTGCCCCCACCCTCATGCTTGACGGGCAAGTAACCCCTCCAGCCCTCCACGGCAATGGCAAAACCGACGATTTCGCCCTGCTTGGTCGGCCAGCCCGGGCCCTCGGCGTTCATGTTTGGGTCCCGTGTTTCAAGGTCGATGGCTATTTCTGTCGCCGACGATAGATCGGGGAGCGCATCCGGTGGGAGCCACTCTGTTTTGGAGGGCTTGATGAACGTCAGGTTCATATGTGAAAAGCTTTCGAGTAGTCTTTGGGAAGAACCAAATAGAGATTCTTCTTGGCCCGTGTTACGGCAACATAAAACAAGCGGTGAATGTCATCGGGCTTTTGGTGGTAGAGGTCCATAAATTTAGAGGACAGATCCATGTGTAAGGCGACGTTGTCAGCCTCACCGCCCTTGGCTCCGTGGATCGTGGACAAGCGAATGCGTGGCTCGCCGCGAAGAGACTGGCCCCTGCGAAGAGCGGCACGGATGTAAACCTCTTGTGGCTCGGGGATGCGAACCAGCGCCTCGTACCATGGGGTCTCTTTTGCAATGTCAAGCCCGTGGCTCGTGGTCAGTTCTTCAAAGGAATAGAGCTGCGTGTCGGGGCCGTCAAACTTCTTGAACCCTCGCCGGACCATGCCGGGGCCCAGGAGGTTGTAGATGTTCTTGACTTCCTTGGCGCTGATCGAATCGCCCTTGCGTAAGCGCTCCCATGCGTAGACAGAATCAACGGTGCCCTCACTAATCGAACGAACGTGGTTGCGCTCGAAAAGAATTCCAACGCTTTTTAGGTGCTCGTGAATCTCGTTGAGCATGTAATTTGTGGAGGCCAGGACCATCCAATTGCCCTCAATATTCTCAAAGTCAATCGAACGCACATTGAAGATCTTGTGGATCGCACCCTCGGTGTCCATGGGCTTCCACTCTTTATCAACTCGGTAGCGCACACGTTGGATGATCTCGGCGCTCAGGTCGTGGATGGCCTGAGGCACCCGGTAAGACTGCTCGAGGACGACGTTTTCTCCTGGCAGTGTAAGCAGGGCCGTTACATCTGCGCCGCTCCAGCCAAAGATGGCCTGATCGTCATCGCCTGCGACGTAGGAAATATTGGTCTTGTCAAGGAGCCGCTTGGCAATCTTCCACTGCAAGGGCGTCAAGTCCTGGGCCTCGTCGATGATCACTGCATCAAAGGATGGGTAAGCATCGTCAAAGGCGTTGGAGAACATCTCCAGCATGTCAGTGAAATCGTAGAGGTGGTTATTGAGCAGGAACTGCCGGTAGGAATCATGTAGAAACTTGAACTCGAACCAAGTCATCTGAAGCTCAGAGGCGTTGTAGGCCACCTGAAGATCGACCATCTTTTGCCGTGCCAAGTGTATGACGGCAAAGGCTGGGTGGTCCACGGAGACTTCCCAACTCTCATCGCCCTGAGAGAACTTCAGTTGGATGCCGATCTCCTGGGAGAACTCCCGGATGTGGCTGTCTTTGAGCACCTGCTCATTGCGGATGCCCAAGGAAACAAACGACAGACTATGGATAGTACGAAAGTTGGTAAAGCTCTTTGCGTTTAGGTGCGGAAACTTCTTAAGCGCCCGCTCCTTTGCCTCGTGGGCGGCCTTTCTGGTGAAAGCAAAATAGCCAATTCTTTCTGGAGGAATGCCCTCGTTCAACAGCTGTTCAACGGTATTGAGGAGGAACGTGGTCTTTCCCGTCCCTGGAGGGCCAAATATCTTCTTGGTCTCCATTAGAACGGCGACTCCTTGCTCTCAATCTTTACGTGGAATGGAGCATCCTGACGCTTGAATGACGGGATTCTCCACAGGCGAACGGTGCGGCTCTTAATCGTCACGGACACAGGGGAGCCATCCATGTCACGCAGGCGCTGGGCAATCTTGGGCGAGGTCATGAACGTAAAACGTTGACGAACAAGGTAGGACTCGAGGTCCTTGAGCCGGAAATAAGTCATGCCCTCTTCTTCGTCTGTCCACGGGCGGCCCATGAGGAGCTCGTCTTTTTCCAAGGCGCTCTGCATGTGTGTGCAAAACTCCTCGAGCAGATCGTAGAAGCGGCCTTCGTTGCTGGTATCTTCCGGCGCCTCTGTAATGGCTTGGCTCTCGACCATCTCCTTGAGCAGTGCATTGAGCAGGCGCTCCCACTGATCCTTCTTCATGGTCGGTGGTGCAACGTTAATCTTATTCATGCACACAACTTGGAACTTGTGCTGTTGCTGGAGCTCCTCGGTCGTGAGCTCGATGCGCTTGCCTTCTACATCTAGGAACCACAGAGGTGGATCGCTGGCGTATTTGGACAGCGCCGCGATGGTTGGGCCCTCGTGACTGGCCTGCCCGATGCCGTGCTTGCGTGTCTTGCAAAGACTGGAATTGCAGTGACTGCTGATCGGTGCATCTTTGCACTTGTAGTGGTAGTCCTTGCGCTTTAACTGCCGCACCAACAGATTGATCTCGTTGAGTGGCAGGGGCGGGGTCATGTACTTCTGATTGGCCTTAAGGATCTCGTCTTCCCACGTGTCGGAGAAAGCTTTCCTCAAATAGATGCCGATGTTAAAGAGACCATTGTTCCGTGTTCCTTCGGGGAAGCCCTGTGAGCAGAGATACTGCAAGCACGGGGGGCCGTCAGGCAGGTCCGAGTCGATTGGAACGACAGGCTTTGAGGTCTCACTGCCTGGAGCGGCGGCATATTGTTCGTAGAGCTCGTAAAACTCCTCGAGCGTAGCGGCGGTGCCGTCGTCTTTAAATGCGTAGCGTGTCCCGCTGTCTCCACCAAAGTAGGGCAGGTTTAAGAAGTTGCCCGTGTCGCCACGGTCAACAAGGATTTCGGTTTGTTTTGGGAAGATCTCACAGCCGCTGTAGCCCAAGTAGGACGAAAACAGCTTGAGGTTTTTCTGCATATCAGTCGCTAAGATAGGGTCGCGGCAGAACATGAAAGCGTGAGCGCCTCCGGACTTCGAGCGAAAGACGATTAATGGAAGTTCGAGCCGTCGAATCTTCTTGATGAGGGCTTTGTGGTCGAGCGGGTATTGGTCAATATCAATACACCCCCAGGTACAGGTGTTATCTGAACGGATCGGAATGATCCCAAGACTAGGCTCCACACCCATGAGGTGCTTTTCCCAAAGATCATCCCCTGGGGACTTACGGATAACAGTGGCCTTCCCGTTCTTCTTTCCATCTTCTCGTTCACCCTCTATGAGGTATGTGCCATAAGCAATATCAAGTCCTTCAAAAATCAACTTGAATTGAGAGATATCGAGCATGAGCTTCTCTTTCTGTACGAAAGGCCCAGCCCCGGAGGACTGGGCCCTAGCTCATTAAAATGCGGTGTGTGCCTTTGGAGCTTCGGCAGCCTCATCGCTGTGCTTGACTTGCACATCCCCAGACTTAACGGACTCGGCAAACCCCTTGGCCATTAAATACTGAGATTGGTTTTCAATGGGACCGACACGCTCAACTTCCCAACCATACCAAGTGCCCTTGTCATTGGACTCCTTGGACGTGGTCAGGCGATAGACCTGACTGTACGACGGAGGCGTGAACGGACCGTTCTTGCCATTCATCTTGACGGTCATCATCATGCTGTTCCACTTGCGTGACTTCTTAAGTTGTGTGGCCTTCATGACAATCAAAGCAGGATGGTCGCCCTTCTCGTCGAGCACAAGAACGTAATGCTGGGCGCTGTTCTCGATGTAGTTGCCGCTCTCCAGATAGTCTTTGCTATCTCCTGGCTTGCGGAACGTGCGGGACATGACGTCGCTCGTGGCGGGGTAGACGTTGATCGGTGCGCCACTGCCTTGGCCACGAGGTGCCCATTCAATGTACTTGCGCTCATAGTAGCAGGGCAGAACGAGGATTCCTTTTTGCCCATCGTAGAGCTGGTTGGAAACCGTATTGAAGATCATGCCTGCTTTTGCACCCTCGACTGACTCGAGTTCCGGGGACAGTTGTGAAAGCACCTTGAGGAACGGAAGTGCGAGGTCTTCCTGGGACATGTTCTCCATGCCACTGGATGCATCGGCCTCAAACATATCGTTGACGAGGGCTAGTTCGGTGGACTGCTTTTTGGCTACTTGATTCATGGTTAATTTCCTTTTACTTGGACTTGATTTTTGCTTTCCAGCCGATGTAAGCGCCGAAAAGCTCCGTGTCGAAATCAACACCTTGCTCGACCAGATCTTTGATAAAGGCCTTGAGCGTTGATGGCTCGATCTTCTCCGCTTGCTCGGGGATCATCCCCTTCTGACGGATTTCTTGGATGAGGTTTCCTGCCTTCCCATCCTCACCACGGCCAAACTGCACGGACACGGTGTTTTTGATGATGTCATCAAAGCCCTTGGCACGGAGCCATTCATAGGCCTCGCCTCTTCTGTCAGACGGAATGCTTGCGCTGTAGAAGGGCTTGACTTCAATGAATGATCCATCAGCCATCCGGAACGAGTTCATGTTGAGCTCGCGCATTGCCTCGGGCAAACGATTGTCTGTTATGTCCCGAAGCGCTTCTTTGCGTTCTGATAAGGTAGCCTCAAGATCTTCGATTTCCTTTTCGATCAAGAGAGCTTTCTTGGCCAGATCGCTAATACCGGTGAGCGATTGGTCAGCAAGACCCAATGCGTCGGCATCCTTTTCCAACTGCGATACATCAATACTCATCACTTTCTCCTTTCTTGTTGACGTCAATCTGAATTGGGTAGTACTTCATTTCACGCTTGTCCCACTTCAGAAGCTTAAACCTACCACGATTTTTGTTAGACGCCAAAACGGCGGCCAGACACATCGCGGCAGGGTCCCCGATCAAGAGCAGGTAGTCCTCATCCGTAAAGTTGCTCAGGATGCGGTTCATGCGCTGGACCGTGGGTCCTGGGGAAAAGGTAATCTGTGCCACGGGTGGCAACAGAAAAACCAAGTCCCCAAAGGCTTGGGCTGGCAAAAGATTGTGGCGCATAGTCTCTTGCACAACGTAAATTTTTGGCATTCCGTCTTTCTCCTTTATGACTTCTGAGATAGACTATACCCAAGGCGAAGTTGCCTGTCAAGAAAGGATAAAGATGCTAGTCGATTACCGATTTAAGAACGAGCCATATGCTCATCAAGCGGCTTACTTACACCGTTTCTGGGATGACCGGACAACGGCGTTGTTCGCTGACATGGGCACGGGCAAGTCGTTCATGCTCATCAACAACATGGCAATGCTGTACGATAACGGCCACATTAACGGAGCATTGGTCATTGCTCCGAAGGGCGTCTACCGCAACTGGGCGGAGCTTGAAATTCCAAAGCACATGCCTGATCACGTGACGTATTCTGTAGCTCTCTGGAGCCCACAGCCGTCTAAAAAACAAGAGCAGGCCATGGAGAAGATGTTTGACCTTGACGACAAGCTGCACATCATGGTCATGAACGTGGAAGCATTCTCCAGCCCCAAGGGCACTAAGTTTGCAGAGCGCTTTTTGTTGTCCCACACGGCACTGATGGCCGTGGATGAGAGCACAACAATCAAGAGCCCAACGGCTCAGCGCACCAAGAACATCTACAAAGTCGGCAGGTTTGCCTCGTTTCGCAGGATCCTGACAGGCTCCCCGATCACCAAAAGCCCGCTGGACTTGTATACACAATGTGCGTTCCTGGACCCTGATCTTTTGGGCTTTGCCAGCTATTTTGCGTTCCAAATGCGCTACGCAGTAGTAGTCAAAAAGACTATGGGTAGTAGATCCTTCAACCAAGTTGTGGGCTATCGGCGTCTGGACGAGCTCAACGAGAAGCTCCAGCCCTTTGCTTTCCGGGTAACCAAGGAGGAGTGCATCGATCTCCCCGAGAAGGTCTACGTCAGCAGGGATGTTCCGTTGACCGAGGAACAAGGGCAGGCTTACGAGCAGATGAAAAAGACAGCGCTTTCAATCCTGGGAGATGGTTCGATCACCACAACCACCACCGCTCTGACTCAGATCATGCGTATGCACCAGATCTGCTGTGGACACATTCGATCAGATGACGGGGAGATTAGGGAAATCCCTAGTAATCGGCTCGATGCGTTGATGGAAGTGATCGAAGAGAGTGATGGAAAAGCCATTATTTGGGCCACCTACACCCATGACATTCTCAAGATTCACGAGGCTCTGTCCAAAACCTACGGCGGAGGGTGTGCGGCGACCTACTACGGAGACACTCCAGCGGATGAGCGCCAGGAAATTGTCAATAAATTCCAAGATCCAAACTCAGAATTGCGTTTTTTTATCGGTCAGCCCAAGACCGGGG
>Ga0194115_10001340_pt1 | contig 31616 bp, 9 predicted proteins | sample TA2MahsurfametaG_3_FD_148656 | JGI IMG/M metagenome (GOLD analysis project Ga0194115, IMG submission 148656) | Freshwater microbial communities from Lake Tanganyika, Tanzania - TA2015002 Mahale S4 surface | ecosystem: Environmental > Aquatic > Freshwater > Lake | place: Tanzania: Lake Tanganyika... | reverse complement strand
TACCATAAGGGTCCGATTCTGACCGCCTGGCCGTGAGATCCTTTCTCAGCACGTCCAGGCTATTTTTGTGATCCAGTGCCAGTTCCAGGGTATCGTAGAACACCCGAGGTGCCACACCCAGTTCGCCAAGATCTTCCAGTTCGTTTTCGTGTTCGGATCGCTGTGTGTCATTGGCCAGATACTGCAAGGCGGATTCTTGTAACTGTTTCTGTTTGTCTTCTCGTATTTCGGACTGTTTGTCATCGTGGATGCCCTGCCCGCAGGCATAGCACTTATGATTGTCTAGATCCGCGATCTCTTGCCGTAGTTTGTCCTGTTGCCGTGTCAGTTTGGTCTGCTCTGCGTCAATCTGGCGTATGTAACGCTGGTGCTCGTCTATGGCTTTTTTCTTGGCATAGTAAGCGTCAAGGTCGCGATGCGACTGTACTTCGGCGTCGATGTCGATGTGTTCTAGTTCCACGATGGCCGCGGTCAGTTTGTCGCAGTCTTCTCGCTGTTTTGCCAGCCACAAGGTCTGTCGTTTTTTCAGGCTCTCGATCTGTTCTTCGATCCTTCGGTTGGCTTCCTGCACAGCACGGATACGCATCTCCTCTTGGCTGATAGCATCCTTGGTCACACGGTTCAGTTCTTTGATGCGTTCTGCACGCTCTGACAGCAGGGTGATGCCCAGTAGTTGCTCGATGATCGCCCGCTGATCGTTGGCCTTGAGGCTGAGGAATGGCTCGGTATAGGTGTTCAGGGCCAGCACATGCCGGAACATGTCGTGCGTCATACCCAGGGCGGATTCTATGGCTTCTTGTGTTTCTCGGCTATCGCCCTGGCTGTCGTCTTCGGCACTCTGTTCTTCGTTGTTGACATAGAATTTCAGTATGTTGGGTTTGCGACCACGCTCGATGCGATAGTCTCGACCGTTGATCGAAAAATCTAGGCTGACCAGCATGTTCTTGCCGTTGGTCTTGTTCACGAGATTGTCGCGACGGATGTTGGTCAGGGCCTGGCCGTAAAGAGCATAGCTTAGGGCATTGATGATGGTGGTCTTGCCCGTGCCGTTACGACTGCCATCTCCGCCCAGGTCTAAATTTTCGCCCAAGACCAGAGTAAGATCCTGTCGATCAAAGTTGATGGCCTGCGTGGCGTTACCCACCGACATGAAGTTTTTGACTGTGAGATCTCGTATTTGGATCATTGTGTTTTATTGTAGTAATCTAGAACTTTTTTTGCAACAGCATGATGCCCGTCTTCTAATATATGTCCACCGGGTCCGTAAGGATAATCATTTTTGAGCGATAAGATATACCATTCATTCCATCCAACAAATTTTGATTTATCGATCAAAGAAGTCAATGCTTGTATCTGTTCATGCTCGTTTAATAATTGTTGGTCGTCTGCATAATCAAAAAAAGATATCAGATGCCTGGTTTTTTCAATGAATAAATTGTGAGGCTGTAGCCATCGATGCAGATTGTTTTCCATTGTGTTCAACATCAGATATTTTTTTTTGTGAACATCAAAAAATGATTGCAGTAATATGATTTGTTGCAGCCATTTTTTAAATTGATAAAGCTCATTGAACCAATATTTGTAATACAGATCTCCATAATTTTTGTATTTTTTATAATTGTTTTTTAAATCGTCGCTGTAATGCAGAGATGCATCTAAAGTTAGAGCAGCGTTGAAGTTTATTTCAAAATTATCAACTGGATTGTATTCCGTAAATCTAGTGTAGTCAGTCCAGGCAATTATGAAATAATCAAAATCGTTTGAAGCAAAAAGAGTTTTGTAAACGATCCGCTCGTTGGATCCGCCTGGGGCCGCGTCATTGAAAGAGTTGCAGCCCAACGTTTTTGCTACTAAAGAAGGCCATGCAGAATTTTTTGGATCTTGCAATTCATCCCCGTAAGTAAAACTACATCCATTGAAGTACAAATTCATAAGGTCTGATATATCTGTAACAACAGTTTGGGATCGTAGAATTCAGATTCGATCTTGGTGATCTGGTCCACAACGATCTGGTCTACCGATTCGAATCGCACATCACCGGGTGCCATGTCTTCTTCCAAGGCCGACCGTTTGTTCGGCATCAGTGCCATCTCTCTCAGTCCGTATTTGGTTATGTAGGTCTCTTTGATGTAGTTGGCTTCTTCGTAGGATATCTCGATGTCCAACTGCACACGCACATGCTGGTTGGGTCGTAGGATCTCGTCAGCATGATCCATGACATAACTGAGATCCCATACGTTGTACAACGGCTGATCCGGCCAGGCCAGGTATTTGGGATCTTGGCCCCACTCCAGGATCATGCATCCGCGATTGGTATCACCGGCATCGGCGAAGTTGTGCGGGAAAGCGTTGCCGATGTAGGTTATGTTTTTCTTTTCTTGCCGCAGATGGAAATGCCCAGAGAACACGCGATCGAATCCGCCAAAATGATCCACCGCGATCTCGCCATGATCGGGCATCTCTACCATGGCGTTCATCTTGAAATGCGGCAGTTCAAAATGCCCAAACATGTACTTGCTCGACATCTTTTGTATACGCTTGTGATCGTCTCCGACCAGCCAAGGTGCTATGATCACATCACCTTCTTGTAACCAGTCGTTGCAGATATGGATGTTGGGCAGATGCCGTGCCCAGGCCGCACCGTGTATGTCTCGTCGATCTCGATAATAAAGATCGTGATTGCCCGGGATGAAAAAGAACTGGGTGAACGCAGCCGACAGTTTTTCCAGGGCCTGCAGACTAAAATTCAGGGTCTGCAGGTTGATCGACGCACGATGATGGTGCCAATCGCCCAGGAACATGCCGGTCTCGCAGCCGTTCTGTCGTCCGGTCTTGATGATCCAATCCACAAACTTCTCGCAGTCTTGGTTGTGTAACAGGCTGTTCGATTTCAGTCCAAAGTGGATGTCAGTGAAAACGACGGCCTTCTTGAATAGATTAGCCATTGATCTAGTTTACTGCTCTTCAGTGGCAGATGCGACCGGTGCTTTGTCAGAATTAGAAAACTGTCGAGTCCAACTGGGATTGAGTCCGTTCATCTCCAGGATGTCGTCGCGGATGTTTTGCATCTTTTTCTCGATGTTGAGCACCCGGGTGAATGAGTTGGTGATGGCCGCGGTGTAGTAGGCAAAGGGATTCTGGCTTTTGCTTTCGTCGAACTGCAGGCCGATCTGGCTGAGTTGTAACAGGGCCTGTCCTCGCATCTCTTCGTTGTAGGTATAGCCACGCCAGTTGCTTCGTGTGGCGTAACGTTCACACAGTTTCATGAACATCTGGGCCAGTTTGCGGGTCATGTTTCCGTGCTCTCGCGAGTACGAACCGGCGTCTACATCGCCTTGCCAGTGACTTTTGCCCACGAGATAAGGCACTTTGTGATCGGTGATCCGATAATGGAAAAACGGAGGGAAATTCACACGCACATGTGTAGGGTCCAGGGCAGGTTCCTCCACTAGATCGGCCAAGGGATCTTCTGGCGGCAGTTCGTCGAAGCCCAGGATATCATCTAGTTTTTTCTTCTTGACCTGGTTCTTGGGCTGTTTCTTGGGTGCCATGGGTATGTGTTCCCAGGTCATCACGCGGAACACCAGATCTGTGTTGGCGATCTTTTTTTCGTTGACTTCTTGGCCGGTTTCGCGTCTGAGCCTGTCCGCACGATTACGGCGTGCTTCTGCTATGGTACGCTGATTGATCTTGCTCACGCTAGATAGTATGATATCATACTGATGGTCCAGCACAGGATCGCGGAACGCACAGTAGGTATTTTTACTTAGGTGTATCTCTTTCAGTAGATCTCTGTTGTTGAGATAATTGACTTTGGGTGGAGTTCTTGTTGGTGTTTCAGACAATCTATTTCTCCTTGTGGATTACTTATTGTACAGGATTTGACACAGTTGTCAAACCTTTGACACCATAAAAATAGCCGTTTTTGTCGCCGGTAAATACAGAGATAGGACTACCAATACCCCATGCCACAGATACAGATCAACGGTGAATTACGCGAAGTCAGCCAGGCAGAATACGATGCCCTGACCCAGAACGGCCAGGCTTCCACGCCCGCTGACGGATCCTACGAACAGTACGCGGCTGCCAGGGCCAAAGAACAAGCAGTGACCAAGCTGGCCGCGGGCGATGCCGCCTTGGGCGAAACCACCAACGTCAGTCCGGAATTCCGCCAGGAACTGTCAAACATACGCACCAATGCCGATGCCGCTGCCGGCGACAACAAGTCGGCTTACGCCGTCCGTTACGATCAGGAACAGCAGGAGCTTTATACCAACGCACCTTTGAGCCGAGAAGCACTGAGAGAAGAGCTGTCCGCACCTCCTCCCACCACAGCACCGGGCACAGTGGGCGTGTCAGTCCCTCAACAGCAGGGCACTGACGGCCAGGTGATTGGTACCTTGAACACTTCGATTCCCGGTCTTGGTGAGCCATCAGGACCTATAGTGAGTTCGCCTGTCCGAGGGTTGACATCGTCGGGGGTGAATCCAACCACAGACCCTCAAGCCACGTTGCCGCCGGACGTGTCGACAGCCCCTGATCCCACGGTGGCTGAATATTTCCAGAACAAAGCCGAGCTAGAGGCAGTGCAAAAGACGTTTGCAGTCGAAGAAGGCGATCGGGCCACATTCGTTGCCAATCCCGGAGAGCGTGCGGAGTTCGTCACCAGACTGGAAGAAAACAACCAACGATTAGAAAGCGAACTGGAGCAGAAAGGACTGTTGTCGGCAGTCCAACAGGCCGAACAACAAGACAGGATCGAACAGGTCAATGCCAGACCTCCGGTGGGATCCTTGGCTGAACTGTATCCGGATGATGATGTTGCACCCTTGTCTGTCAGCCAGATAGATGTTGGCCCATCGGCAGTGTCTCCGGCAGTCAACCCAGAAGTACCTGCACAGCCCACATCCAACTTCCAGATGCCGCCGCCGCCACCCGACGCGGCGTTCCGGGCAGAGCAAGCCCAGCAGGAGAATCGCTGGCAGCAGGCAGCAGCCACCAATCCCGAAGGCATCAATCCGGCCAACGGATCAGTGACCATAGACCTCGGCGATGGTCGCCGAGAGACCATCAATCGCGATGGCAGCTACGAGATTTCCGGCGGCGACGGTACATTTAGATTTGACGCCGCTGGCAAAGAGACTTCCTACACTTCACCCTCGATCAACGGGGTGTCAGTGACCACCACCACGGACGGTGTCACTGTCACGAACTTCCACCAAGGTCCGCTGACCACCCGGACCATCAGCAAAGACGGTGAACTGATCAGCACCGACACTTCTTATACCATTGGTGACACCACGCTGAGACAGACCGAAGTCGCCGGCGGCGAAGTGGTCAACTCTGCCACTACCATACTGTCCTCGGATCCCGAGACCGGAGAAACAGTCACGGCCACGGGAGTACAGGTAGGTGAAGGTGAGATAGAAGTATCCACACGCACCTCTATCGAGACCAAACAGGCCTATGCCGAGGCCTATGCCGAAGCCAACGCCGAAAACATCAAACTCCGAGAAGATCTCATCGCAGCCAAAGAGAAGACCTTGGCCGGCGAACCTCTGACCGAGAGCGAAACGCAGGCCCTGGGACAGCAGGCCGAGATCACGGCCCAGGCCGACGCCGAACTGGCCCAGGCCGAACTGGCCCTGGCCGACGAAGATCCTACCTTGATACCGCCCGGTGAAGATCCCCAGGTCGATACCTACAGCGAAGCCGATGATCCTTTCGGCCTGGGCCAGTTCCCCAGCCTTGACAACACAGAATTTGAACCTGGATCTGTATCTCCTGCCGAGGATCCAGAAGTCGCTGACGCTGTCTCTGACACAGTGCCCGCGGCAGACATAGAAGAAACGCCACCCGAGATCTCATCTTTTGAAGATCCAGAAGTACCTGCGGATGCCGAAGAAATACCAGTGTCTGATATAGAAGACACACCACCTGAAATCTCGTCTTTCGAAGACCCAGAAGTGCCTGCGGAACCCGAACCGGTCAGCATCGCTGATACCGACACGGGTGATGTACTGATCGTCGAAGACCCGCAAGCACCAGAAGAAACAGAAATTTTTAGCACTGACCTGGTAGAAGTAGAACCGACTCCGTTGTCAGCCGAAGAAGTAGCGGAATATCAAGCACAGGAAGCAGATGCGATCATCACCAGTGGTGCTGACTTCCAGGAAGACGCCGAATTTGTTGATACCTATGAAGAATATCTCGAAGAGGAACAGGAACAGTTTGACGAAGCCTACGATCAGTTTCTCGACGAGGAAGATACTTTTAATGATGATGCTGCCGAATATCTTGAAGAATTTGAAGATGAGCAGGCCGAGGCTTATGACGAGTTCGTAGACGAGTACGAAGAATATCTTGAAGAGGAACAGGAACAGTTTGATGAAGACTACGATCAATTCCTGGATGAAGAAGATACCTTTAATGATGAAGTAGAAGAATATCTCGACGAGGACGAAGAATTTACAACCGATGTATTTGGTGAAGACGAAGATGATCTTTTTGTCACAGACACCGGTGGCGTGCCGACTGAGACTCTAGCAGACTTTGCTGGCGAAGGTACTGATACCGGCGGAGTACCAACCCAGACTCTGGCAGATCTCACAGTCACAGATACCGGAGGTGTGCCCACAGAAAGTCTGGCCGACATCGACGGTGACACAGGGTTTGTACCAGTGTCGGACCGACTGTCAGAACCCGGAGAGGTGTCTGACACCGGAGGTGTGCCCACACAGACCCTGGCCGATCTGCAGACCGATCCGGGACTGCTGCCAGACCAAGTCGCTGCCCAGGAAGCTGCACAAAAAGCCGCGATCACAGAAGCAGCCAAGCAACGTGCCCAGGCCCAGGCAGCACTGGCAGCCCAAAGAAAACAGGCCAACGACGGTGATTGGCGTGTCAAACTGCGTCTAGCACCCGCAGCAGACTATCTCTATCGTGCCGCACAACCCGGCATCCTGCAGCCCTTGGCCGTGACCGACGGCGTGGTATTCCCCTACACTCCGCAGATAACCACGGCCTACAAGGCGGCTTACAATTCCTATGATCTCACGCATTCCAACTATCGTGGTTATTTTTACCAAGGCAGCCAGGTCGAGGACATACAGATCAATGCCACATTCACGGCACAAGACTCGGCAGAAGCCAATTATCTCCTGGCCGTGATACACTTTTTCCGTTCGGCCACCAAGATGTTCTACGGCCAGGACCCACAGCGTGGTGCACCACCGCCCTTGGTGTTCCTGCAAGGGTTTGGCGAATATCAGTTCAATCTAAATCCCTGCGTGATCACGCAATTTAACTATGTGTTGCCCACGGATGTGGACTACATACGTGCAGGCAGTCCCAACATCAACGGTACCAATCTCTTGCAAAAACGCGATCGTCAAAATCTACCCACCAATCCGTTCAGTGCCGCCTGGACCCGGCTGAAAAATGCCGGTGCCAAGAAAGGTGCCATGGCCGCACCCCCGGCACCGCCCACGCTGGGCACCAACAGACCTACCTATGTGCCTACCAAGATCGATATCGGTGTGATCTTGCATCCCATACAGAGCCGAGAGCAGGTCAGCAAGCAGTTCAGCGTCAAACAGTATGCCAACGGTGATCTGCTCAAAGGAGGATTCTGGTAATGGCCAACTACAATTCTACCAGTCCATATTTTGACACCCAGTATCAGCAGTTTTACTTGGGCGTCATGGTGGACAGACCCATACCCAAAGAAGCCGACGACCAGCTGTTAAAGATCAATCAGACCTATCAATATCGTCCGGACATGCTGGCCTTTGACCTCTATGACGATCCTGGACTGTGGTGGGTGTTCTACAGCCGCAATCCCAATACCTTGACCGCTCCACCCTGGGATTTTGTCGCAGGCGAGACCATATATCTGCCCAAGATTACCACACTGCGAGCAGTGTTAGGCTTTTAATCCATGTCTAGCCTATCTGCTCTGCAAGCACGCCGCGGTCAGTTGATCGAGAAGATCTCGCTGGTCACCGCGGCACTTGAGAGCCGCCGGCGTACTCTGCGGCAGGCGGAAAGCACCCTGGCTGTCACGACCAATCCTGCCCAAAGAGCAAGGTTAGAAGGCCAGATTGCAAATTTTTCAGAAGATGTCGCAGCATACGCTGGAGAACTGGCAGGATTGAATCGGCAACTGGCCGAAGTTGACGCACAGATAGCCCAACTACAACGACAACAAGGACCAGTACAGAGTTCTGGCCAGACCACAGCACAGGCACAAGCTGCCAGAGACGATGCCGCGTCGACCACTTCTCCTCCGCCCTCACAACAGGCCATCGATGCCGAAGGTCGCATCAATCAGAAACCCTCGGCACCCACTCCTACTAATGCTGAACGTGCCCAACCTCAACCCACCTCCGGAACCAATGCACCACGCCGTCGTGCCACCGACACGCAGAGCACTCCTCAATCGTTGCCACAGCCTGGCCCAGTGCGTCCGGCCAGGCCCGAACCCGTGGCTGCTGTCAGCGGAGGAGCAGCCGCTCCCAATGACGATGCACAGGGCGGCAGCAACAATGTGCGTGCCCGGCTGAACCAGATTTTTGGAGGTGCCAATACTCGCGTGATACCGCAAGACAATCTCTTGGATCGGTTCGCCAGTTACACCTACAACATCAGCCTTTATCTCATGAGTCCGGCAGATTATAAACGGATGATCAACGGCAAGTCCAAGAACGTGGCTGGATTCCAACTGCTGATGCAGAGTGGTGGAGCAGGACCTGCTGGAACCGCAACAGATATTCCTCAATTGTCGCGACAAGAAAGAGATTTTGTCACGCAATCAGATCTCATCACTCAGAGCCTGCAAGGTCTAGGCCGCAATCAGTTCTTCCCTTTGGATTTCTATCTCGATGATGTGCGGGTCAAGAGCATCATCAACGGCAAAGGCACCAATGCCGCACACAATGTGTCAGAAGTCAGTTTCAAGATCATCGAACCCAGCGGCATCAGTCTGCTGGGCCGTTTGTTTGATGCCACCCAACAGTATGTGGCACAGCAAGGTGGCAAGGGCCAGCAGAGTTATGCCTCGCAGAACTATCTCTTGGTCATAAGATTCTATGGCTACGACGATCAGGGCAATCTGGTGCGTGTGGGCAAGACCGGTGCGGATTCGGCTGGAACCACCACGGACGCCATAGTGGAAAAATTCATACCTTTCCAGTTCAAACAGATCAAGTTCCGCATACAGAACCGTCTGGTAGAATACGACTGTGAAGGTGTGTGTCCGCAGAACATCATCGGGACCGGCCCTGCCCGCGGTGTGATCCCTTACAACGTGGAACTGAACAGCCAGACCTTGAACGATCTCTTGGTGGGCAATCTCAAATTTGCCGGCACCGGCGGAACCACTGCCGGAACAGTTCCGGGACAGCGTAACAGTGCCGCACCGCCCGTGGCAGTTCCGGGTCCACCTCCTGGCTCGTTTTCTGGACCCGGAAGTACTCTGGATCTTGAATTTGGTGGCAGCGGTGCCGGCGAAGGCATCGCGGCCGCACTGGGACAGCCCGTGGATGCTGGAACCAGTCCCACACAGAACAAAGCACCACCCAAGGCCAATGCCGCACCACAGAAAGAAATCGTCAGCGGGCTGGTAGAAGCACTCAATGGCTATCAGGCCGACTTGGTCAAAAAAGGCATCTACGAAGAGCCGGATACCTACAAGATCGAGATCATCGATTCTGTGCTCAAAGAAGCCAAGATCGTGCCTCCCGGTCAGGTCAATCTCAAACAGACTTCGATGACCCAGGCCAAGACGGCCAATGAAACTAAAAATCCAGCCACACAGAAAGTGGACAACAACAGCAAGACACAGAAGATCATGGCCGGTACCAGCGTGGTACAGTTCTTGGATCAAGTGGTCCGGAGCAGCGATTACATCTACAAACAACAGCTCAAGGTCTACGATCCCAAGACTGGCGAACTCAAGCCCAATGGTGCGCCGGCCGAGACATTGGCTTGGTATCGCATCGGCATACAGGCCGAACCTAAACCGGGCAAGTACGATCGCAAACGCAACGACTATGCCTATGACATCACCTATCAGATCAGCATCTATGCTGTCAACGATGTCAAGAGTGATTTCTTTCCTACCAGCAAATATCGCGGACCGGTCAAGAGATACAAGTATTGGTTCACCGGAGAAAACACCCAGATACTAGAATTCTCGCAGGACTACAATTATCTGTTCTATATCGTGCAGAATTCTGCGGCCAAACCTCGCAACGTGACCAGCAACGCCATCGAACTTGAACGTGCGGCCTTCCAGCCCAACAGCAACCAGAGCAGCCAGGGCCAAGATGATGACAAGGTCAATGAGCCCGGAGCCAACGCAGCGGACTATCTGTATTCGCCGGCCGACCAGGCACGGGTCAAACTCAAGATACTCGGAGACCCAGCCTGGATCTTCCAAGGCGAAGTATGGTCCGGCATCGCTGGTCCCAACTTCAATTACAACGCTTTCTTGTCCGATGGTACCATCAATCAGGAAGGGCAGGAGATCCTGTTTGAAGTCGGATTTAACAGTCCGGTGGATTACGATCTGCAGACCGGTCTGCAAGATCCCAATCGTGCGGTTTACAAGAGCAATCTCGCACCAGGCCAAGCCGGACAGCCAGTGCAGAATTTCGTGTACAAGGCCGTGGATGTGATCAGCACTTTCAGCCGCGGACGTTTTGATCAAGAACTCAATGGTGTGCTCATGACATGGCCTCTCAAGACCAAGACCGAAGTGCAAGAAAACAAAGATAAAGAAAAAGCACAGGTATCCAACTTCCGCGAGCAGAGCAAGGCACGGGTGCCTTTGCAAGAACCTTTGCCTGAAGCCAGCCCAGGACTCTTGGGCCTCGAGATGGGCGAGACCGGTCCGATCAACTACAAGCCTACTCCACTCAGCACAGTGCTAGACAACAAGAAATCGCCGAGGCCGCTCACTGCTAACAGTCTGGCCGCGTTTAGAGAAGGATTCGATGACCGAGCCCCGGGATTGAGTGAAGCTGCCCCGCCCACCAGCGGAGGTCGTACCGTGGGTCCAGCATCAAACACAGCCGCGGTGCGTAGCCAAGGTGGAGCAGCCGGTCCTTCTCGTGTGGGACCACCGCAGACGTTCGTGGTACTCAACAACGGCGGAGCACGCAACGTGACCAGCGATGCTGAAATAGATTCTCTGGTCCGCAGCGGTCAAGCCAACACCAGAGAAGCCCAGGCAGCCCGCAGAACCCTGGCCTTACAACAGCAAGCGGCAAATTCACCACAATCGGCCGCCCCTGCACAACGCACCAAGAGAGACTACTGATGCCTGATAATATACAGAGAACCAAAGGTCGTCCACAAGGATACAAATTTGATCGCGGTGGAACACCATCTGAATTTGGTCCATTCATAGGCGAAGTACGCAACAACATCGATCCCACACGCAGCGGTCGCTTACAGGTGTACATCGAGCAGTTTGCCGGTGACGACAAAGACGATGAAAGCCTGTGGCGTACTGTGAATTATATTCCGCCGTTCTATGGAGTGACTCCTCACTCGGGCACCAACGCAGGTGCCGGTACTTTTACCGGCAATCAACAGAGTTATGGCATGTGGTTCACACCGCCAGACATCGGAGTGCAGGTCATATGTTTCTTCGTGGCCGGCGATCCCAATCAAGGTTACTATCTTGGAGCAGTACCAGATCCGGGCATCAGCCACATGATTCCAGCCATCGGTGCCAGCCGGCGTTTCCAACTGCAGAACGGACCCCAGGACAGCTATTTCGCAGGTGCCAGCCAACTCCCAGTCACAGAGATCAACAATGAAAACCTAGAGATCAGCCAAGATCCTAGATTCTTTGACAAGATTAAACCGGTGCACAGTTATCTGGCCGGTATCATGATGCAACAGGGCCTGATCAAAGACAAGACCCGCGGCCCCATCACTTCCAACAGCCAGCGTGAAAGCCCCAGTGCTGTGTTTGGTATCAGCACGCCAGGCAAGGCCATCTATCAAGGTGGCCTGGACGAAAAAGACATCAAACTCAAGCTGGAAAGAGGCGAGATCAAACTGCAAGACGTTCAGGTCATAGCACGTCGCGGCGGCCACAGCATAGTCATGGATGACGGCGATCTCGAAGGTCGAGACAACCTCGTCCGCATCCGCACGGCCAAAGGTCACCAGATCACCATGTCAGACGACGGCGACTGTTTCTACATCATACATGCCAATGGCCAGACCTGGCTGGAGTTTGGCAAGCAGGGTACTGTGGATGTGTTCTCTACCAACTCTGTGAATGTACGCACACAGGGCACTATCAATCTGCATGCCGACAAAGATATCAACATGTACGCTGGCGGCAGTTTCAATGTGAAAACTCCCAAGATGACCATGGAGGCCGATGCCGAGATGAACCTGATCGGCACAGGCAAGATGACACTGTACAGCAAAAATCTCATCGGTATCAAATCAGACGGCAGCCTCAGCCTGAAAAATTCTAGTGCAGGATCTTGGGACGGTGGTTCCACCCTCACGCTCAAAGGCGGCTGTATCAATCTCAATTCAGGTGGTGCCGCTCCGGTATCTACTCCAGTGCCGCTCAAAGACATCATGCTGGCCGATACCAAGTTCGTGCAAGGATCAGGATGGACCGTGGAGTTTGGCAAGCTCAAGACCATTGTCACACGAGCACCCACCCACGAACCTTATCCTTATCACAATCAAGGTGTGAATGCCAGCACGACACTGTCAGAGAAGCCGCCCGCGGATCTTACCAAACAGACTGCCACCACCCTGGCCAAGATCGACGATCTGCCAGTGACCAACGGTATCACTGCCTCGACATTTGCTGCCCAAGCACCGGCACAACTCAGCGTGGGCAGCCTGGATACTGCCCAAGTCACCGGACTGCTGGCCCAGACCGCTGTGGATGTCAATCAGCCCTTTGACATGTTGAGTGCGGACAAAGGCATCGGTAAGTTTGGACTCAGTGCCGGTCAGCTGGAATCTTCTGGGTTCCTCAAACCCGGAACGGTGCAGACCTTCCTGCAAGATCCTGCACAGTTAGAAACAGTGCTCAGTTCTGGCACAGTATGGACCGGCAAGGCCGGCGTCAGCAATCTCGGAGATCTCCTGGGATCCGAGACCTTGCAGAATATCACGCAAAATGAAATCATGGTCACATCTCTCGAAGGGCTGAAATCCGCGGGCATAGTGACCGGATCTGAATCACCGTCTGAACTGGCCAGTTTCGTTCAGACCGCTTCCAAGTTTGGGGTGGCCGATACCGTGGCCTGGGTCAATGGGGCAGCACCAGCTGATCTGGTATCAGAGATCAATTCCACGGCTAAAAATGCACAGTATGCCGTGAACTTCGTGGATACCAAGACCACGGAACTACAGACCGGTGGTATACGTCTGGGTGCATTTTCCAACACAGTAGAACGCGGTGCCGTGGACTTGGCAGTCTCGGACATCATTGGTAATCCCAAAGTACCTTCACCTAACTATGACACTGGCATATTCAGCGGACTACCTACCAGCGACCTCGCAGAGATTTCTAGGTCGGAAAATTCCGCCGCCATCGATGCTGAGTTAGCAAGACGCAATCTGCCTCCGGCAGTCGCGGGCGGAGAAACTGTGCGTCGTGCGAGTTTAGAATCTGCTGTGGAATCAGAAGCAGAAATACTAGGCAGAGAAATATCCTCGGTAGAAACCCGCATCAGGCTGAGACAACAGCGAGGCCTGGACGCCGCAGATCTCCAGAGAGAACTGATCGCCCTGCGGTCCAGACTGGCAAGATTGACATAGAGTAAATACCTTATGCCCACATTCATTGGTTTCAACACACAGGATCAATTTTTCAAGTTCACGCTCACGGATTTTGAACTGATCAAGCGTGATCTTTCCAATGCTTTCAACATCCAGCAAGGAGAACTGCCCGGCCGACCTGGGTACGGAACCACGATCTGGAGTTACATCTTTGAGAATCAGACTCCAGAGGTAGAAGCAGCCATCATGCAAGAACTGCAACGAGTGGCCGGAGGCGATCCCCGTGTGTATCTCAGCGACATAGATATCTATCCACAGGACAACGGAATGCTGATAGAACTGCAGATCCAAGTGGTCCCCAGCGAAACTGCCGAGCGTCTCTCTATATTTTTTGATCAAGAATCTCGCCGGGCCAGTTTCATCTAAAACTACCCAGTTTTTCAGCACCATAAATACTGGATATTAGTGAGTGACCATGGCCAAGACTGCAAGACAGACCGCGATATTTGGTGTAGAAGATTGGAAGAGACTGTATCAGACCTTCCGAGAAGCCGACTTCCAATCCTATGATTTTGAAACTCTCCGCAAGAGTTTCGTGGACTATCTCCGACTGTACTATCCGGAGACCTTCAATGACTACATCGAATCGTCGGAATTTATCGCCTTGCTTGATGTCATGGCGTTCATGGGCCAGAGTCTGGCCTTCCGTAATGATTTAAACGCACGTGAAAACTTCTTGGACACCGCTGAACGACGCGACAGCGTGGTGCGTCTGGCTAATCTGGTTTCCTATACGCCCAAGCGTAACCAAGCCTCCCAGGGTTATCTCAAAGTGTTTTCCATAAGCACCACGGAAAATATCACGGATTACAACGGCATCAATCTCAGCAATGTCACAATCGACTGGAATGATCCTACCAATCCCAACTGGTTAGAACAGTTCACGCAGATCATCAATGCTGCCTTGGTAGACAGTCAGAAATTTGGACGACCAGGCAACGAACAGACCATATTGGGTGTGAAAACCTCTGAATATGCCATAAACTTGATTCCGGGATTCTTGCCCGTGATACCTTATGCGGCCACGGTAGATGGAGTAAACATGCCGTTTGAAGCGGTCAGTTCTACCAGCGAAGGCCGAGACTATGTGTACGAACCCGCACCACGTCCCTCGGGCGTATTTAATGTGCTGTACCGCAACGATCAGTTGGGGTTCGGTAGCGATAATACCGGCTATTTTTTCCTGTTCAAACAAGGTGTGCTCCAGAACCAAGACTTCAATCTGGCCGAGGCCCTGCCCAACCGCACAGTAAACATCAACATCGAAGGCTGTAACCAGGAAGACCATTGGTTGTACAAGCTAGACGATGTGGGATCTATCGCAGGCGAATGGGAATACGCAGAATCTATCTATGCCGGTGCAGTAGAACAATTGGCCCCGGATCAACGTCAGATCTATTCCATCACCAGTCGTGCCAACGACGAGATCACCCTGACCTTTGGTGACGGGGTGTTTGCTGAGATACCTGTGGGTTTCTTCCGCACCTATGTGCGTGCCTCCAATGGATTACAGTACATCATTAACCCTGAAGAGATGCAGAGCATAGTGCTCGATATCAGTTATATCAGTCGTTACGGTCGTGTGGAGACAGCATCGTTTACCTGTGGTATCACGGAGCCGGTGAGCAACGCCCAAGCCCGCGAAACCATAGAAGAGATCAAACAGCGGGCCCCGGCACGCTATTATACCCAGAACAGGATGGTCAACGGCGAAGACTACAATCTTTTTCCGTTCACCAAATTCAATTCTATCATCAAATCCAAGGCCGTGGCCAGATCGTCTATAGGTACCAGCAGATATCTTGATCTCACCGACGTCACGGCCAAGTATTCTTCTACCAACATTTTCTCCAGTGACGGTGTGCTCTATCGCGAAAACGTGTTGCCCACCTTTGACTTTGACTGGATCGATCGCAACGAGATCGTGGATGTGCTCAACAACGACATCGAACCGTTGTTGGTCACCCGGGCACTCACACAGTTTTACTATCAGAACTTCCCCAGACCTAATCTGGCTATATTGAACTATGGTTGGCAACAGAGCACACGATTGCTCAATGAAACCACAGGTTATTTCTATGGCGGTGCTCTGCGTGCACCTCAACCCATTGGTATCTATACCACTAACAACATGAAGTATGTTACCCAGGGTTCTTTGATCAAATTTGTGCCGCCCGCAGGATTTTTCTTTGATGCACAGAATCGTCTGGTCGCGGGTGTCCCTGTGCGTGCTGATGAGAAATTGGTAATCTGGGCCACGGCACAAGAAGTCATATTAGATGGAACCAACAGCGGTCTGGGCAACCTCAGCAACGGGGAAGGGCCGGTGGTCTTGAATAATTTTGTTCCCACTGGTGCGGTTCCGGCTTTGGTAGTACCCAAGTTCGTGACCGATCTGCCATTGAGCATCGAACAGGCCATGATACAGCAGATCGAACTGTTCCGCGATTTTGGTCTTGGCTATAACAATCTTGCCGGAGAATGGTATGTGATTACCAGCACCAATCTCGCACTGGATTCGTCATTCAGTCTGGCTAACGCACAGAACACAAATGGTCTGCAGTTGGATGCATCGTGGTTGATACAGTTTATCACCGACGGTGCCAGTTATACCGTGACCTATCGAGGACTGGCATATCTATTCGCATCTGTGATACAGACCAGATTCTTCTTTGACGGAAACGAAGAAGTCTATGACAGTAAGACTGGCCTGGTCATCGATGACTTCGTCCGGGTACTCAAGACCAACAGTCGTCCAGACAGCAACGAACCTTTGCCTTCGGACATAACCATGAATATCACTGCACAGCCGGTGGAAAGCGATGGATATGTCAACGACTATCAGGTCGTGGTCAGTTACACTGACTCTGATGCTGACGGCGTGGCTGACGATCCTGACTTTTTTGAAACCATAGTAGCCCCCAATGTGTCGCCCACTAACAAACTGGTTTTTTTACAACTGACCACGGACTTTGATAATCTTGAAAGATATCTGCCCGTGGCCGCTGGTGTGGTCAACACTTTGTACACTACCAAAGATGCCATTGAACTGGTCAAGGCCGAATACACCAATGGACAGATTTTTTATGCCACCCAGGCCCTGGAGTTCTACGAATTGGTCATCACCATAGTAAATGGTACCATCCAGCGTACTCTCTTACAACGCAACGATTTCATATCTCGCACAGGCCGACAAGGCCTGTACTTCCAGTATCGTCATAATTCACCGTTGACCAACGTGATCGATCCGGGTGCCACAAACATCATCGATCTTTATTTGGTCACCCAAGAATACTACACACAGTATCAGAACTACATCAAAGATACCACGGATTCTGTGCTAGAGCCCGCGATTCCGACCATAAACGAACTCAGCATAGCCTACAGCAATCTCAATGACTACAAGATGATCTCTGACAACGTGGTTTTTAACTCGGTGCTGTTCAAACCCCTATTTGGTGCCAAGGCCGCACCCGAACTGCGTGGTATCATCAAAGTGGTGCGGGCACCCAAGACCACCGCATCGGTATCGGAGATCAAGAGCCAAGTAGTGGCCAATCTCAACAACTATTTCAGCATCGACAAATGGGATTTTGGTGACAGTTTCTTCTTCTCAGAACTGGCAGCATATCTACACGAGCAGATGGGATCCATCATTTCTTCTGTGGTCTTGGTGCCATTGAATCCGCTCAAGACCTTTGGTGATCTCTACGAAATCAGATCGGCACCCAACGAGATATTTGTCAATGCTGCCACGGTCACAGACGTAGAAGTCATTGATGCACTAACACAAAGCAATCTGAGAACACAGACCACTGTATCGGGTCTGTACCCGGCAGGGGTTTCGGCCAATGGTGGTGTGAGCAGTCTTGTAAGCCAGACAGGTGAATATAGTGGAGGCAGCAGCAGTATCGGCGGTGGCAGTATCGGCGGTGGCAGTATCGGCGGTGGTGGTGGCGGTGGTGGCGGTGGTGGTGGTGGCGGTGGTGGTGGTGGCGGTGGTGGTGGTGGCGGCGGAGGTTACTGATGGCCAGTCGTCGCACAGTAGATCTACTGCCGGAAATATTCCAGACCGGAACCAACAAACAGTTCCTGGCAGCCACGCTGGATCAACTCACACAAGAACCATCGATCATCAAAACACAAGGTTACGTTGGTCGCCGGGTCGGACCCGGAGTGAATCCTGCTGATAACTATGTGGTTGAAAGCACACCTGCACGAACCGATTATCAGTTGGAACCCGGTGTGGTATTTTTCCGTCCAGAAACCACTGACGTCAGAGATACGATAACTTATCCAGGCATGATCGATGCCTTGTCTCTGCAAGGTGCCAACATACGACGACAAGATCGCTTGTTCCAGAGTCAGTATTACACCTGGGATTCTTTCTGCGATCTTGACAAGTTTATAAACTACAGTCAGTACTATTGGTTGCCACAAGGTCCGGACTCAGTCGACATTGGCATCACCGAAGTTCCACTCACAGACGACTGGGATGTCACCCGGACTCCAGATGGTTACCAGTTTTCTGAGACTGCTGGCGATAATCCCACCTTGACTCTGGTACGTGGCGGCACCTACACTTGGCAGGTCAATCAACCAGGATCCAGATTCTGGATACAGGCTGCTCCAGGCATCACAGGAACCATGCCTGGAACTCCTAACATCAGCAGTCGCGATGTATTGGGTGTGATCAACAACGGCGAAGACCAAGGAATCATTACGTTCAATGTACCGCTAAAAGATGCCCAAGATTTCTTTTTTACCCTCAACGACATTGGTACCGTAGATCTGCTGACACGGACACTGAAATTCAATCAAGTCAACAATATCTATCTCGACCAGTTTTTGGCAGCCAATCCCAATGGGATCGATGGCATCCGAGATTTCGATGGTCGGACCATAGTTTTCACAGAAACACAACAAGATCCACAAGATGGAGGTTGGCAGATCACGAGCGAATTTGATCCTCTGGTCCGTACAGCACCCAACCAAGTTGGACAATCTTGGAGTTACGATGTGACTGGCCAGCCCTATGATGACCTACCTTACAACACGATCACAGATGTGGTGGTCAGCGGCACGCCCGACAACCTTGACGGCCAGCCTGGCAGTTATGACAGCCTTCCTTACGATCTTACAGTTGATATCCCGCCAGACAGTAGATACACAGTCTGGCGGATCAGATATGTGAATATCGGAGGCCGGATACAGATGAAACTGACATCGGTCGCCGCAGTACCGGTTCTCAGCAAATTCCGTATCATCTTTGGAACACAGTATGCCAGCACCCAATGGTATAAAAATGCTTCGGGGTTTTTCCAACAGATACCGTTGTTGACCGCGGTACTGGACGATCTCTGGTATCAAGACAGTGAAAATCCTGAACTGTTCGGTCGATTGAAACTGATAGATCCGATCAGCATCCAACCATTGGACGTGAATGAAATCATTGGTGCTAAAAATTACATCAGCCCCAATGGCGTGGTATTCACCAACGGTCTAAAGGTACAACTGCGAGGAGTGATACTGCCCGAGCAGTATCAGAACCAAGAATTCTATGTGGAAGGGGTGGGTACCGGTCCTGGCATCGATGCCCGTGTGGGGTTCGTGGACGGCGAGGCCTATTTTGGACCGTTCCATACGCACCACCATCAGAAAATGACCGGTGCTGTCCATACACCAGATGTGTTCCATCAGTTCATCTATGATGATGTCTACGAAAGCATCATCAATCGTGGCACAGGTGGTCCTGAAGGAGCACCACTGCCTACACAGCCCGTGGATGAATATCTCATAGGCAACGGAATCAAATTGATTCCGACGTCTGAACTGATAACACCAGAGACTTACACTCGCAGTGAAACTCTGCCCTACGACAGTACTGCCTATGATGACGGCAATTTTGATGCCAATCTAAACGCACCCACCGTGGTCGACTATATCACCCAGAATCGTTCCAGCCGAGATCGTAACGCTTGGTCCAGATCCAACCGGTGGTTTCACATCGACGTTATAAACTACACAGCCGAACGCAACAATCAGGTCGCGGTCTTGGACAATGACCGTAGAGGAAAGCGTCCCATCATCGAATTCCGTGCCGACCTCCATTTGTTCAACAATGGAACATCGGCCATCGATCCGGTTAACATCATCGACTTTTTTGAAACCGATGCCTTCAGTGACATCAACGGTAGCCTGGGTTACAGTGTAGATGGTTACATCCTGCAGGACGGCAGCCGCATTATTTTTGCGGCCGACCGAGATCCTGATGTGCGTAACAGAGTATATCAGGTAGAGTTTATCGATCCTGATGGTGTACCAGGCAGCCCCAAGATCATCAATCTTACACCGGTCTATGATCGAGACACAGAGATAGATACCACCGTGGTCTGCCTGAGTGGCAACACACAGCAGGGCAAGACTTACTGGTTTGATGGCAGTGGCTGGATCCTGGCACAGCAAAAGACCAGTGTCAACCAACCTATCTTGTTTGATATATTTGATGTAAATGGACGTAGTCTCGCTGATAGATCAGTGTATCCCAGTTCCACTTTTACTGGTACCAAACTGTTTGCCTACGCCGAAGGTGGCACAGCCATCGCTGATCCAGTGCTGGGATTCAGCCTCCGTTATCTCAATATCACCAACATCGGCGATATCCTGTTTGAAAATCACCTGTTCACCGACACCTTCATCTATGTGCGAGACAGTGTGAGCCAAGAAGAGTCTATCAGTCAAGGGTTCGTGCGTCAGTACATCGACCGGGTGAGTTTTTCTTCACTATTGGGATGGCAGACCGCGGCTCAAGAAAATCGTAGTCGCCAGGTTTTTAGATTCACCTATGCCGGCGAACCATTGATCCTTGACGTGCCCATCGATGTCACATCGGTCTTTGCTCCATTGCAGATTTTTGATGGATCGATATTCATCGATCCTACCAGATATACTTACACTGTTTCTAGAAACGACACTGTGATCACGCTGACCAATCCTCCAGAGATAGGAACAGTGATTGAAGTGCAAGCCATATCTAACACAGACAGTGAAGTGGCCTATTATCAAGTTCCTCTCAACCTTGAAAACAATGCACTCAACGAAAACTCCAATGCGTTTACCTTGGGCACTATCCGTACCCATTACCAGAGCATAGGACAGAATTTAAGAAACATACAAGGTCCTATCGACGGTGCCAACAACACCCGCGACCTCGGCAACATCTTACGCTACGGTGACAACATCGTACAGCACAGCAGTCCATTGGCCTTGACCGGCATGTTCCTGAGACAGAAACAGTTTGAGATTATTTCGTCCATACAATTCAACAGTCGAGAATATGAAAAGTACAAAGCCCTATTGTTAGACCTGGCTGCCAAAGGCAACTATGTCAACAACACTCCTACACAGATACTCGATTCCGTGATCACGGAAATCTGTCTCGGACGCATCGAATCCAGTCCATTCTACTGGAGTGACATGCTGCCTAGCAAGCAGAACTACACCGAAAACAACTATGTGTATTCGGCGATCAGCACACCCACGTTTGATCTGTTGAGAGTGTATGATTTCACTCGCAGTAACTTCCATGGTCTTGCAGTATATGTCAACGACCGGATACTGTTGCGTGGTTATGAATACACTGTGTCCGATGACGCACCCACGCTGACTATCACGGTTCCGTTGTCTGTGGGCGATCGCGTCGCGATAAGAGAATATAACGCCACCTATGGCAGCTATGTCCCTAATACTCCTACCAAGATGGGTTTGTATCCAGCCTTCAAACCGGAGATGTATCTCGATACCACTTACATAAATCCTACCTTGGTCATCCGAGGACACGACGGATCCATTACCGTGGCCTTTGAAGACTATCGAGATGAAGTACTGTTAGAATTCGAGACTCGCATCTTCAACAATCTCAAGATAGTGTCTCCAATTCCTCTGACCGAAAATGAAGTCATACCTGGTCAGTTCCGCACCACCGATTACACTTTACAAGAAATCAATACCATGATGTCCACCGATTTCTTGAGCTGGGTGGGCTGGAACAAGTTAGACTATGCGGCACAGACCTACCTGGCCAACAACCAGTTTACCTACAACTACAGCCAGAGTGAAAACAAATTAAACAGACAGCCATTGCTGGGAGCCTGGCGAGGTATCTATGAATATTTCTATGATACCACCGCACCCAACACACGTCCTTGGGAGATGCTGGGATTCAGCCAAGAACCCACCTGGTGGAGCGATTATTATGGTCCTGCACCTTATACCTCTGGTAACTTGGTGCTCTGGGATGATCTAGCCAACGGCCTGGTCAGAGATCCAGCAGGCGAATATGTGATACCTCGCTATCGCAGACCGGATCTCACAGCCGTGATACCTTCGGATTCAGAAGGTCAGCTGTTGTCACCACTCGAATCCGTGGTTGGCAATTTTGACAGTACCAGTTTCCGACGGAGCTGGGCAGTGGGCGACGATGGACCGGTAGAAAACACCTGGAGGACTTCGTCGTCCTGGCCTTTTGCCGTGATGAGACTGTTGGTGCTGACCAAGCCGGCCAAGTTCTTTGGCCTGTTCGCTGACAGAGATCGCTATGTGTACGATGACGGAGTGGGGCAGTTCTTATGGGATAGTAGATATCGTCTCGATGCCAAGCAGATCAATCCCTTGTACGGTGACGGAGTATCCAAAGCCAGCTACATCAACTGGTTGATCGATTACAATCGACAGCTGGGCCGTGCCAGCACCCTGGATCTCGAAAATGCCCTACAAAATACCGGTGTCCGTCTGTGCTGGAGGGTGGGTGCGTTCACTGACAAACGCTATCTCAAGATCTTCACAGACCGTAGCACCCCGAACAGCCTCAATACCAGTTTGTTGCTGCCAGAAGAGAGTTATCAGATCCTGCTGTACAAGAATCAGCCCTTCGAGCAGATCACTTACAGTTCAGTGATCATCCAGAGCACCGATACCGGTTGGCAAGTTTTTGGATACAATGTGGCCCGTCCTTATTTCAACATCTTGGCCAGCATACCCAACGGTAACCTATTCACGCTCACGGCCAATGGCACCACGGCCCGGATCCCGCTGGATCACAGCGATACCGTGGTACAGATCCCCTATGGTTACACATTCAGCAATGTAAATGCGGTCTGCGATTTCTTGTACAGTTATGGACAGTTGCTGGACCGCCAGGGCTTTGTGTTTGAAACACAGGAAAATGGTTATATCATTAACTGGAAACAGATGGCCGAAGAGTTCCTCTACTGGAGTGGCCAAGGCTGGTCCGCTGGTGCTATCATAAACCTCAATCCAGCCGCGATATCTATCAGTGTGACACGCCCTGGTGCTGTGGTAGAAAGTCTAGCAGATCCTACCCCTGAGAATCTCATAATCAATCAGAATCGCCAGCCTATCAAAGACGGCAATTTGGTCATCGAAAGATTGGATAACACATTCCGTGCCACCAGCCTTACCAGTGATACTATCAATTTCTTGAACCTGTCCTTTACGGCCTACGAAAATATCGTGGTCTTGGACAATCTCAGTGTGTTTGCGGATCTGATCTATGAACCCGTGACAGGATCACGACAGAGTCGTGTGCTGGTCAGTGGTGCCATATCCGGCGACTGGAACGGCACCATCAACGCACCTGGATTTGTCATCAACGAAGACAATATCCTAGAATGGAAACCGAATCAATGTTATACCAAGGGCGAAATCGTGCTGTTCAAGAACGAGTACTGGGTGTCTAGCACCATCATCCAGCCCAGTACTGCATTCAACTACAATCTCTGGATCCGCAGCGACTACAATCAGGTACAGAAAGGACTGTTGCCTAACTCGTCAAACGCTTCGGATCAGTTGGCCCAGGCCTATTCTGTATACGATGCTTCGTTGCAGACCGACGTGGATCTTTTCTCGTTTGGTCTGATTGGCTTCCGTCCGCGACAGTACATGCGAGATCTCAATCTGGACGATATCAGCCAGGTCAATCTCTACCAGCAGTTCCTGGGCAGCAAAGGTACCATCGGAGCCCTGGAGATATTCCAGTTCGCTGATCTGCGTAAGGAAGTCGCACAATACGATGTTTATGAATACTGGGCCATGCAACGTGCCAATTATGGTGCCACGGCCAATCGTAACTACTTTGAATTGCTGTTAGATCAGAGCAAATTACTATCTGATCCCAGTATCATACAAGTGATCAACAGCCAAGAAGTCAGCGACGCTGACCAAACAGTGCTGGTACAGAATGTATGGAAAGTTAGCATTCCTCCTACCAGCCCCAACATATTACCGACCACGGTAGATAGTTTTGAATCAGTGACGTACCCTACCGCGGGCTATGTCAGCCTAGATGATGTAGATTTCACTGTGTTTGATCTCTCACGACTGGGCACTCCGTTAGAGAACGTTGATCTCGACACCCTTGGTATTGGTAGCACTATCTGGGTAGCCAAGAGCAACGCTTACGATTGGAATGTGTACCGTGTGCAAGAAGTCCCGGCACAGGTAATCTCTGTCAGCGACAATCTCGATGGCAGGAGTTTGGTCACATTTGATGCCCAACACGGGTTGACTGCTGGCGATAAACTGATCATACGCTATTTTGGTCCAGCTATCAACGGTACCTATGAAATAATCTCTATCCCGTCGATATACACTGTGTTGATCGGATTCCGATTTGGTGGAACGCAAACAGAGGCAGTGGGCCGAGGAGTGGCTTACACGCTAGAATCTGCTAGGATAGCACAACCCAGCGATGTGAATGCCTTGCCCTATGCAGATCTTCTCACAGCCGGCAGTCGTGTGTGGGTAGACAATGATGGCACAGGACATTGGGCTGTGTTAGAAAAAACACAACCGTTTTCTGTAGCCTACGATCGCGAACCCATAGAACCTATAGAAAACAGCGGATTCGGAACAGCTATCTCGCAGGGATTTGAAAATCTTGCTGCCATGATTGGTGCTCCACAGGGCGGCAGTACCGGCCTAGTCTATACCTATGTAAAAGATTCCAGTGACGCTTACAGTCAAAATATCACGCTTGATCTAGTAGGTACCACCGGTGCTGACGGTTTTGGTAACTCTATAGACCTGGGAGACCAGACATGGGCCATCGTGGGGGCTGTACGCAGCCTCAGCGACCAAGGATACGCTGTTACTATTTTTAATCCGGTGTCCAGCAACAGTTTCCTGAAAACGCAACTGCTATGTGTGGCACCCGGGGACCTGGTCACGGCCGCTGATCGATTTGGTTATTCGGTGACCATGAGTCGAGGTGAGAGATGGCTGTATATTGGTGCACCCGGTGCCAACAAAGTGTACTGTTTTGGCCGCGTTGATGTACAAGATCAGATCGTGCGATATGTAGGTGATGCCAATATCACGACCTTTAACTACGACAACTATATTTCTATAGCATCGTCAGATCAATTACAAGTATTAGTAGACGGAGTAGTGCAGATTTTAGGCACAGACTATATCGTGGCCTTGGGTGCAGTCACATTTGCTACAGCACCGGCCGAAGGATTACCGGTTAACATCCTGAGAAAACAGGTGATCAATCAGGTGGCCGGTGTTTCTTATGTGGCCGACGGCATAGAAGATGCCTACGTGTTTACCAGCTCGATAGACATCACGGCCAACGATCAGATACAGGTCAAGGTCAACGGCATCTTGCAAACGATCACCACCGATTATACTGTGACAAGAACAGATAATGTAGCCACAGTGACATTTGTTTCCACGCCATCTGCCGGTGATGACATAGATATAATCCAAATCAAGTATGATTTGGGATCTCTACATACCGTAGATGACATCTACAGTTTTAGTGTATATGTTGATGAAAAACTTTCAAGACCGTTCTATGATTACACTTTCGTCGGTGACATCCTTACATTCACCACTGTTCCTCCGGCGGATGTGTCGGTTCAGATCCGTGCAACTACCCACTGGAAAAAAGTAGCCGAGATCGACTCGCCCGAAGCAGGTGCGGTAGAATTTGGACACAGTGTGAGTACCACCACCGATGGTACCGGAGTGTTGATCGGAGCACCCGGTGTGAGCGGACCGACCGGCATCGAAGAAGGACGAGTTTACTACTATTCACGTTCAGCACAGCGTTTCCAAGTCACCGACACATCTGTGACCAGTTACTCAACAGAACAAAATCTGACCAACGGTCCTATAACAGTCATGCTCAATGGACAGAGATTGCTATCTACCGAAAATAACATAGGTGGCCAATACACGATATCTCTTCCGACCACAGTGACTCTGGATGTCGATTTGCAAATTGGTGACACTATCGAAGTAGAGACCAACTACTTCCAATTGACACAGACCGTGGTCGCGGCCACACCGGGACGCGAGCATCAATTTGGATTCACTGTGGATCAGTGCGTGAATAACTGTAGCCTGTTTGCCAGCCAGCCTTTTGCTTCTATCTCCCAGAGCCAAGAAGGCAGCGTGGATTTCGTGCTGAATCAGACCAGATTCTATGGTACCATCACGTCGACCGTGGCCAATCCCAGTATTTCATCGTCGGGCGAGTATATCCGCATCAACAACTATTGGGTAGAGTCTACTGGCACCATCATCGCTGATCTCGTGGACGACATCAACGCAGCAGCCTTGCCCAACATACGGGCTGCATCAACACCGGACATTGAGTACGTGGCCGACGGGATCACGAAATCATTCGCCGTGGGAGATCTATGGTCTCAGGCTAGTTCATACACACCAAGAGTCCTAGTAGACGATGTGGCACAGACACTGAATGTCGATTACACTTACGATGCCACAGATCAGACCGTGGATTTTGTCACAGCACCATTGACTGAGAGCGTGATCAAGATGATCAGTGGTCGCATCACAATCACAGTCAAGAATCTTGATGCCACTGTACCTCTAGCTAGACTCACAGTATTGCCTGGATCTGGCACTCTGTTCGACGATCTCGGTCTGGACATCTACGTCTATGTGCAGACCCTACGCAGTCCTGTGCCACAATCTTATGCACATTTTGGAAAGTCGTTGTTCATCAGCGATAGTACTGTGAACTTGATCGTGGGTGCACCGGATGCTTCGGCCATCGGCATCACTACATTTGATGCAGGAACCACTTACTTTGATTCTCGTAGCACCGGATTCGCAGACATCGTGCCGCAATCCGGAGCAGTATACACCTACGATCTGTTGCCAGCGGCGTCATCTAGCATAGCCAACTCTGGCAAGTTCGTGTTTGGACAGCAACTTTATGATTCTGAGATTTCAACATTAGATCAGTTCGGAACTGCTGTAGACTACACCACGGGAGTATTGTTGGTAGGTAGTCCAGGAGAAGACAGTGGCGACAGCGGAGCCAACTATGGTAGATTCGCTGAATTTCGTAACATCGGCCGCCAGCCAGCCTGGAGAGAAATACGCAGACAGCAACCAGTGGTCAACTACGAATTACTGAACACTGTTTTCATGTACGATCGTGTGGCTGGCAATGTCAAACAGTACTTTGATTTCTTCAATCCGTTGCAAGGCCGTCTGTTGGGCGCAGTGAGACAGAATCTTGACTATATCGGTGCCATAGATCCTGCAGCCTACAACGCCGGTGACATCAACAATTACGGACAGAAATGGGGATTCGAGCGTGTGGGGCAGATCTGGTGGGATACTACCGAAGCCAGATTCATCGACCCCAACCAAGATGACATTGTCTACGCCAGCCGACGCTGGGGACAACTGTTCCCAGGAAGCAGTGTGGATGTCTATCAATGGATATCCAGCGATGTTCCTCCATCTCAGTATCAAGGATCGGGACAGGTCAGAGATCCCAACAGTTACTCGGTGATCAGCACGCTGACCTCACAGGGACTGTTCGCTGCCACTTATTTCTTCTGGGTCACTGGTTTACGCACCGTTGATCGCAAAGCCAAGAAAACTCTCAGCATTGACACTCTGGCCAGATACATCGAGAGTCCTCGTAGCAGTGGCATCGCTTATGTGGCACCACTCGATGCCAGCACAGTGGCCATCTATAACGCATTGCCTTATATTTCAGTACAGGACACTGTGCTCCATATCGAGTACGACCTTGAAGCCAATGATGACACAATACACACTGAATATCAATTGATAGCTCAAGGTCGTGCCGACGGATTCCTAACAGCAGGACTGTATCGTAAATTGCAAGATTCATTCTCCGGTGTTGACACCGTGGGTAGTCCGGTGCCGGACCCGTTCCTGAAACCCAGCGAACAATATGGCGTTGAATTCCGCCCAAGACAGAGCATGTTCGTCAATAGATTCCTTGCCCTGCAGAATTATCTGGTACGAGCCAATGCTGTGATGAGTCAGTATCCCATAGCAGAAAGCCGTAGATTTAGTCTACTACGCAGCCAAGAACCCGAACCTTCAGTGAGTTCCGGTGCCTGGAACAAGCGTGTGGCCAATCTTGAAGAGCTTGGTTTCCAGAATTTAGTCATAGTTCCAGACGGCTATCTCTATCTCGTGGTCAGCGATTCCAGCAACAACGGTCTCTGGACCATATACGAAGTACAGGAAGATGCTCTAGGAGCCAAATCTCTGTTCCTGTCAAGGGTTCAGACCTATGACACCAATCTCTATTGGGAATTCATTGATTGGTATCTGCCCGGATACGATCCATTCACAGTGATCTACCAAGAGGTTCCTACGGTGTCGGCCTTGGATACCATCTCTGTGCCCGAAGGTAGCTCGGTCAAAGTCACTGCCAATGCCCAGGGCAAGTTTGAAGTCTATCGACGAAATGGGGATACCTGGACCAGGGTAGAGGTAGAAGATGGTACCATACAGATCAAAGAATCTATCTGGAACTACCAAGCCAACTCTGCACGCTTTGGCTTTGACATCGAAGTGTTTGATGCACAGTATTTTGATCAAGAACCTGTGCAAGAAACACGCAAGATCATACAGAGTCTTAACGAAGAGATCTTCATCGACGACCTGGCCATTGAACGCAATAATCTCCTGGTCTTGATGTTCAATTTTATACTGCAAGAGCAACAGGCTCCTTTGTGGCTCACAAAGACTTCTCTGATCGACGTAGATCACGTGATACGAGAACTGGAGCCATTTCAGATCTATCGTAGAGACAATCAAGATTTCGTGGAAAAATACATCCAAGAAGTCAAGCCATATCATACACAAATACGAGAATTCAATCTGATCTACAAGGGGCAAGATGAATATCAGGGATCGGCCACTGATTTTGACTTGCCGGCCTACTGGGATCCTGCCCAAGGTATCTTTGTAAGCCCGGTGTTGGACAACAGCAATCCTCCCATATTGAGCAGTACCAGCAGTGTGCCTAGTACCGCACCGATATGGCAAACTTTTCCCTACAGCCAATGGTATCAGAACTATCTGCAACAACTGACGTCAGTGACTGTGGTCGATGGCGGATCCGGATACACTGTGGCTCCGGAAGTGATAGTGACCGGAGACGCAGAGGTAGAAGCCAGACTAGTAGCCAGGATCAACAGTGCCGGTCAGGTCGCTGCTATCACCGTGATAGACCCCGGTCAAGGATATCTCACCACGCCGGTGATCTCGATAGAAGGTGGTAACGGATCTGGTGCTATCGCAGTACCGGTCATGGGCAACAGCCTGGTCCGGAATATAAACACCACGATCAAATATGACCGATATCAATACGAGACCACGATCACGAATTGGCAACCCAATGTCAACTACAACAACGGTGACCGAGTGAGATTTGATAATAGAGTATGGCAGGCCAACAGCGACGACAGCACCGGTGTATTGAGTCCAATATTTGAACTGGATCAATGGACTCTGGTCGATGCCGCTACACTTACAGGTGTAGATCGTACCATGGGACTTTATGTTCCCACAGTGAATGAGCCCGGACTAGATCTCGCACAATTGATATCCGGTGTGGCGTATCCGGGCGTGCAAGTGGCAGCTCCGGATTTCAATCAGAACACTGGATTTGATGTGGGCAACTTTGACATCAATCCGTTTGATAATATCAGTTATGGACCAGAAGGACGCCCCAGTTACGATCCGGCCATCCTAGATGCCATTTACGAAAGCGATTTCGCAGATCCTTATCTAGGAACTCTACCTGCTCCGGCCTACAACGGCAACCCACCCGATACTGGGCCCAATCCCATCGTGGTCGACGGCGGCGAGTTTGTTGATCCTTTCTCTAGCCATGCTCCTGAAGAATTAGTGCCCGGTGCCATATTTGACACACTGGATCTGCGTGTTTACACCACGGCAGGTGCGGATTGGATCGGCGACGGTCACGGATTCAATATCAAAGGTGTGTCTTACGAATATTCAACCACGCAGTCGACCTACAGTTTTGCGGATCTCATGGAATTCCCTGCCCAGATTCGTGTGTGGAATCAGACCATCAATGTAGAACTCACAGTTGAGGAACAGTTCACCATCGATTGGGTCAATCTGACCGTGAACATCACCAGCGGTGTTTCTGCAGGCCAGGCCCTACGTATCCGTGTGTACGGACTGGGCGGCGGCAATCAGATTTTCCGCGAAAGTTACAACGGTGCCGACATAGGAAGCCAATTGGTCATACCAGTACAGTTCAGCCTCATCAATCAGATGGCGGTTTTCGTCAACGGTGAACTGACCACCGATTACACTTACAGCGTCGATGCGACATACAGTACCAAGTTGACATTTACAACGCCGCTGATTGCGTCTCAATATGTGTTTGTGGTAGCGTTTGGGCTGGAACAATCGCAGTCAGTGTCGTGGAGCACCCCGATCAAGCAGATCGAAATAGCCGACGGAAGCACACTGGCCTACACGCTCGACAACTACATGGGCGGTACCAATCAAGCCAATCTCATAGTGACCAAGAATGGTATACGTGCCCGACCGCCTGAAGGTCTGCAAGTCATCGCCGACGGAAGCAGTCTGACCTATGCTCTGCCCAATCGTGGCGGGTACAATCTTAATCTAGTGGCCGACAATGAAGTCAGTGTGTACATCGATGACCAGAGTCTAATCTTGGGAGTGGACTTTGTGGTAGATCCTGCGGTCAGTGCCACTGAACGTACTATCACGCTGGCCCAACTTCCGGCCGCTGGCACACGCATCCTGATATCCGTGAGCACCAAGGCAGACTACTATATCTCTAGTGGAAATACCCTAATCTGGCGTGCAACTAGTCCGTTGATTCCGTTGCTGGGAGACGTGATCCAAATCATCAGTTTCAATGATACCTATCAGCAAGACATAGTCACTGAAGTATTTGTCGGACCAACTATAAAAGGTACCGCGATCACGGTAGACTATGACACCACGCTGTACGATCAAGGTGCTCCGTTTGCAGTATCGACCTTTGATGAATCTGCGGGTACTGTGATCCAGACCAATCGCTTTGATACCGGTCGAGACATCTCTGGAGCCACGGGAGAAAGAATCGAAGTCTATTTCAATGGACTTCGTTATTTTGAAGACATCAACTATGTGATCGACGGAACCGAAGTGATCATATTAGGTCCTCCTATCGGTGCCATCGATGTAGTGGCGATCACGCTGTATACCAATTCTGTGATTCCGGGAGAAATCGCTTTCCGCATATTCCAAGACATGCGAGGATATCAAACAACTTATCGTATATTGGGTTCAGAAACTACCACGCTTGAACAACCATTGTCTGCCACTGCAGATATGATTTATGTGGCATCCGCGGCAGCACTGTCCCAGCCAAATCTGTCAGCGGGTATTTTTGGTGTAAT
>Ga0194115_10001337_pt1 | contig 31637 bp, 46 predicted proteins | sample TA2MahsurfametaG_3_FD_148656 | JGI IMG/M metagenome (GOLD analysis project Ga0194115, IMG submission 148656) | Freshwater microbial communities from Lake Tanganyika, Tanzania - TA2015002 Mahale S4 surface | ecosystem: Environmental > Aquatic > Freshwater > Lake | place: Tanzania: Lake... | reverse complement strand
GTGCCGATATGCCAAGGGCCGGGTGTGTGTGTGTTCATGCTTCACCCCTTTCCATGCGGCGTGTTAGGTAGACGACAACCCGGGCGATACGCCGAAATTTTTCCGCGCTCATGGGCGCGAGACCTTCTTGCATTTCATCCAAAAAATAACGTCTTAATTTCAATGTGTTCATGGCTTTGTGGGTTAGAAATTGGAAACAATAACGCCACCGTCAAATTCGATGACGTCGCCATGGTCGCGGATGTACTCGCGAATCGCATCGTCTTCTTCTTCCTCGCCAGCCATTCCCTCAGGCAGCGAAAGCTCATCCCGCCAGTCGGCGAAATACTCGCCAGCCCAGGCGCGCAAGCTCGCATATTCGGAGAAGTCGCAACGAATCGCGACCACGTCCAATTCCATTTCCTGCCCGGCGTTTTCCTCGTACTCTTCCAAGTACTCGGCAAGCGCACGCGCGCCGTTATAGCTCCAGTTTGCATTATCATCGGCGCGTAAGGCGTCGGCGATTTGGTTAGTGTTGAGTGTCTTTTTCATTGTTTTTGGTTCGGTTTGTGGTTAGGTTTGGTGTGGTTATCTGATTGCCACAATTCTCCGGATCATATCCAAGGTGAATCCGGCTTCTGGGTCCAGGAATTTCTCCACGGCGTGAGCCTTATCGTATGCCTTGCATGTCCACTGGTGGATCTCCCCAGCTTCAGAATACTCAATCAGGTATCTTTTCATTTGTTTCGGTTTGTGTGGTTAGGTGTTGGTGCTGCCACTGGCAACGTCGCAACCCTAGCGTGGCATTCGGGGTTGGCAATACCTATTTTCACTTTTTCTTCACTTTTCCGAATTCCCCTTGTATTTCCTAGAAAAATAATTGCACGATTTCCGCAATCCGAACCCCGGATGCCCAGCCGACCACCGAAACGCACAAGCCACTAGCCAGGACAAGCGTCGCCGGATTGTCCACTATGCAAAAAACGGATTGACAGATTCCCTGGAGCCTCGCTAAAATCCTCCGGAGGAAAGGATAAGCCATCGACATGGCAACACCCAGCGACTGCCCGCATTAGATTGTGATTGGATGGGTGGATTTGGTTCACTCATTAAATCAACAAGCGACCGGCGCAGTACCACAGCATAGGCCGTAAGACTAAGGTTGACTCTCCATCGATTCTCATTCGCTCTCGGTGATTGCCCGGGGATATCCATTTCACTTCCCATTACTAACCGATACCGCAAGCGCGTAGCGGTGTGCACTGGTATATAGTAAGAGCATCGAGCCAATGGCGAGCCGTGCCAAGTTGAGAGTGACTATCCACACTAGGATCGACTCGCCGGCATCGCGCCACACTGGATGCGACTATCCACGCATCACGCATCGTCACACTAGGATCGACTCACCACGCCCACAAGCATCGCACCAGGCGCACACCGGCTAGCGATGATGATCACTCACCACGCGCACGCGCACACGTCGCACGCTCACACGCCTAGCACACACACACACACTACGACACTAGGGGGGAGGGGGTCGCGACGCAGGCATGGACGAAAGTTTGCATTGATAAACCGGGCAGAGTAAAAGTTTGCAATGGGGGGTATTGACAGGGTGTGGTGTGGTGGTGTATTGGGTTGTGTGTTGGCTGCGGGGAGTGAACTGCGGCTGTGATAACTTACATAGAGAATTATGGCTAGAGGAGATTCGTATCAATTGCAGGGTCAGCAGGGGGGTGTTGTGTTGACTGGGGCGGATAGTGTTACTGGGAGTTTCCGGTGGATACAGGCGATTGAGGACACTGTGTTGTTGTGTGACACTGGTGAGACTGCTGGGAATTTGACGGACATCATTGACTTGGATGGGAAGACGTTGGCTGCTGGGACTGGGTTGGGTGGTAAGTTTACGAAGGTGCAGATTTCGAGTGGGACTGCGGTTGTTTACTCTGACTGACGTATGCCAAGGGGAGAGTCATATTTATTGCAGGGGCAACAGGGTGGTAATGTATTTAACCCATCTAGTGGTGGTGGGGTTGAGGGTAGTTGGAGGGCGATTTTGGCGATTGAGGATTCCCAGATGGGCCTTGGGTTTAATAACATTGATAATCCTAATGTTGGGACTTTTGATTTGAAGGCTGGGCAGGTTTTCATGGGTGCGATTCACTACATTAGTTTAAGCTCTGGGGTAGTGGTTGCGTATCTTGACGATTGATGCTGGATGTTGGTTAAGACGACAGTTGGTGATCGTAGCCTTTCGTGGTTGAAGGGGCAGTTGGGTTTGGTGAATTGGGATGTGGGGTTGCGTAGGCAGCCTCGGGGTCAGATTTACTTTCAGGGGAATACGACTAGCGCGACGATTACCGAGACGTATGTGAAGGTGGACAACACCACGACGTTGGATACGGCGAGTGCGTTGTACTTTGATAGTCCTGGCAACAATGGTAGGTTGACGTATGTGGGCAGTCAGACGAGGTTTTTCAATGTGGTTGCCACCTTGGACGTTAAGCACTCGACTGGGTCATCCGTGCAGGTTTCGATCAAGTTGGGTAAGAATGGTGGTGTGATTGATGCTACGCAGTGCAATGCGACTATCCCGAACAACGGAGTTGGGAAGCTGCACTCGATGTGGATACTGGAGCTTGAAAAAGACGATTATGTTGAAGTATTCTTGGCGACAGCAACCGGAGAGGGGTCTAAATCGTTGATCCCTGTTCGTATGCGGATGCAAGCAACCTGTTTGAGTTAATATGCCGGCGTATGGATCATTTGGTGGATTAGACGATCAGATTCTTACTGATGGGGATGTGGCGTTTGTTGGGATGAACCAGAGGTTGCAGCCAAACCAACTGAAGGCCGGTGAGGTGGTGCTTTCCAGGAATGGGCGGATCGACGGGTATTGGCAACCGAGGAAGGGTCTTGAACTTCGTAGTGGTGCGTTGGCAACGACATCGTTTCCATTGAGGTTGGATTTCTTTGTGATTAATACTGCCAAGACTGTGTCATCTGCAGCTAGGTCTGGCAATTTGGTGACGTTGACATTTTCGTCTGCTCACGGGTTAACTGGTACGGCTTACGCGACGTTGGGTGATGTGAGCGTCTCCACGAATCCGTTAAGTGGCGCGACTCCTGTTGTCCCCGGTGCATACCTAATGACGGCTGCAACAGCGACAACTTTGACATTTGAGAATACTGGCGGGAATGAGTCTCTTACGCCAGACGGGACTTATGGGAAGGTGCAGACGCAGGTTGACGACAAGGCGGTGAGTGCCATTTACGGATCTTGTCTTTATAGCGACCCGACGAACAATGTTGAAGAAAGCATCGTTCTTGCAACCAACTTGGAGGCCAAGCGTGTTGCGTTGAGCGACTACAGCGTGACAAGCATTCCGTACCCGTCAGATGTGGTGATCAGCGAACCAGTTGAACTCATCCAAGCGTTTGACAAGGTGTTTATCTTCCGCGATGGACAACGGGGTCTTGAGTGGATTCCAATTGGGAGACCAATTTCGGCTGGGTCTCTTGCTTCAGGCTCGGTGACCATAACCGTCACGGCACACGGACTGACAACCGGAGACCAAGTGACAATAAGCGGTTTGACTGGTTTTGGAGTTGATACAGACCCCAATGGGTTGCGAACGGTGACAGGGGCACCATCGGCAGATACCTTCACGTTTGCACTCACGTCTCCTAATGTAACTTATAATACGTCCAATGCGACAATGGTGGCATCTGGATTTACAAAGGTTCAAGGAGGCCCGTACACGGCCCCACAATCGTTCTCCATCGAGGCTGGGGATGTCACTGTATCCGATGGGTTGTTGACTGCTGACGTTGGTGTTGGGGGCAACACCACGATCAAGAAGGGTGATTTTGTCACAGTACACTTTACAGAGATCCCGGAGCTTGCCCAACTCCAAGGGAACCGCTACGAGGTGGTAGAGGCAGACGGCCAGTACATCAAGTTCTACGTTCCTGCCGGGGAGTTCACCGGAACGAATACGGACAAGTTCGACTTTAGCGGAAGGTTCTCGCAGGGTGGAGGATTCACCCACCAACCAGCGTTGCCGTGGGCAATTTATTTCCAGCGGAGACTGTGGGGGCCATATTTGTACGAAACCACCGGCTCTGCGGCGTCACCGACGTATGCAAGCAGGGATATTTGGTCAGAGATCGTAGTTTCCGATATTTTGGACTCAAATACGTTTGACCAGATTTACAGCCAGTTCTCGATTACCGCAGGTATTGCAGACTACATTGTGGCGATGCAGCCGTTCTACGACGACAACCTAATGGTTCTCAATCGGAACAGCATCCACCTTATCCGTGGCACACAGGGTACACTAGCGGATACTGTGGTCACCGAGTTGACCCGTGAGATTGGATGCCTTGCTAGAAAGTCCGTGGTGTCCAAGGGGAATGCTACGTTCTTCCTGTCAGATAGCGGCGTTTACGGGGTCGAGTTCATCGACGAATACAACCTTCGCGGAACCCAAGAACCCCTCTCAAAGAACATCCAGCCGTTTATTGACAGGATCAACAACAGTTTGGCCACCAAGGCTGTTGGTGTGTTTTTCAACAACCGGTATTGGCTGGCGGTTCCACTGGATTCCAGCAAAGGTGCGGATGATGCTCCCGGAAACAATGCCGTGCTTATTTTCAACACGTTGAATCAAGCGTGGGAAAGCATCGACACCTACGCAATTCCAGAGTTCAACATCACCAATTTCCACATTGGTCAGTTTGAGGAGCGTAATGCGTTGTATTTGATCAACGAAACTGGAGGAATCCACGAAGTTGACGCCAGAGGACAAGCCGTTGACTTGTTTTCGACCAACGTCCTTGGTGGTAGCAATGAGGCTAACGTAAATTACGAGCTTGTAAGCAGGGGCTATCAGTTGGGTGAGTCCAACTACGAGCGGAAAAAGTTCCATCGAGCGCAGGTTCAACTACAATCCGATGTAGATTCGTCGGACGTAGACTTCTACTTTAGCAGCGAAGACCCAGATACAGATAAGTTTTTGGTTTCTACCGTGAACGACCTGATTGGAACAGACCTTCCCGGAGGAGAAACCGGGAACTTCCGAATGAGGTTAGGGAACCCCCGTGGACTTTACGGAACATTGACAATATCAGCCAACCTCGTAGGATCTGCTCCTGTGGGGCGACCCAAAGTCAATTCTATCACAGTTGACGGGACAATTACGAATAGACAAACAATTTCACAATACTAAATTATGGGAGTATTAGTCAAAGGAACCACGTTTTCGGACGGAGATCAGGTCACAAGTACTAGTCTCAACAATCTTGTCGATAACGCCACGTTTGACCCATCATCGGTTGACAATGTCACCACTCAACTTGCGTCAGGTACGATTGTGGTCAAAACAATTGACAGCGGCAACATTGCGTCAAATGCAGTGACTACCGCGAAGATTGCGGACTCCAATGTGACGACCGCAAAGATCGCAGACGATGCGGTTACAAACGCTAAAATTGCTGACAACGCAGTTCAGCAAGCACAGATGGCAGACAGCTCTGTTGGCACAGCGGAAATTATTAATGCCAACATCACAGCCGCCAAACTTGATGGCGCACAAACTGGTTCTGCACCAATCTATGGAGCTAGGGCATGGGCCAAACTAAACCCATTTGTTGGTTCCGTTAGAACTGGTGCATACAAAACTGGAACTTATTCAAGAACTGCGACAGAAACAACAGTCACTATTGTTAATCATGGCTTAAAAACCAATGATAAAATTAGACTGGACTTTACAAGTGGAAGCGGAACAGATGGGCTTTATACTGTCACATCTTCCGCAAATGCAAATGAGTTTGTTGTCAACCACACGGGAAGTTCAACAACTGGTAATGTAACCGCCCAATTCGTAGCAATACAAGGATCGGGAAATATATCTACAGCATCATGGTACAGTTCGAACGATGATCATATTGTATTAAATTTTACAACGCCAATGCCAAATGTTAATTATGCAACATTTGTAACTGGACAGCACTATCCCGGTGCGTTCTCTTCTTTGGGAAGTGAAGATACACTTGGCACAACTCAATTAAATACTATTTATCAAGGTCATGTTTATCATCCTGACGACGCTCGATTCTTAAATGTTATGTTTATCGGATGAACCAACACCTAGCAAAAGCAATAGCAAAATATGAAGAAGCAGGTACAAGGTTTACAGACATATTCAACTGGCATCTTTGCTATGGTGCTGTTCTGTGCCACCCTGATTACTTTGCTATGGTTTACTTTTGTGACTCAAGTGACCCAGAGCAACCAATTGCGCCATGCGATAAGCACAACTGCATTTACTTTACTTGGGGAGGTGGGTGTATGCGTTCCATTTTCAAGCCGTTTCTCAACCAAGTTAGATACGTTGCATTCCAACGACAAACAAAAGGATCGGACAGGATGCGCGTAATTGATATTCAAAAGATGTATTCCAAACTGAAGTAAGTATGAGTTTCCTAAAAAGTAAAAAAGCAAAAGCACCGCAAGTAGGGGCGGCGGAACTTGGTTCGGAAATCCAATCATACGTCTCTGGTTTCCAAGGGCAGCTTCCAACAATTCTTGGATCTGAACGGCAGTATCGCCCGGAGTTCCAAGGGCTAAACCTTGGTGACATTTCTGCGTTCCTTGGTGGAGTAGGTGGGCAACAAGGATTATTCGGCCTTGGCTCGTTAGCTACGGAGGAATCCCAGCGGCAGCTTCAAGCGGCACGGCAGGCAGAGATCCTTGGGATGACTGGGCAGGCTGGGATTGGCCGAGGATTGATGGAGACGCTCTCCCCGGAGTCTGCGGCACAAGTACAAGCCGCCACCCGTGCGGCAGAGCAGGCTTACCGCAGAGCAGATCAACGCCAGCTTTCCCCGCAAGAACAGCGGGATGTAACACAGCAGACCCGCGAGGCGTTTGGTCAGCGTGGTATGCTTGGCTCCACCGGCTCCGTGGCAAGCGAGATCCTCAATAGGGATGTGTACCGCAGGGGGGTTCAGCAGGAAGCCAGGGCGGAAGCAGCACAAGCAGGAGGCAGAGCATTTGAGCTTGGGCAGGCGTTCTACACGTCCCCGTTGCTTGAAATTCTTGGTGGTTTGCCTACGTCCTACACGGCTGGGCAGAAGCAAGTGGGCCTTGGGCTGGGCGCGATTGGTGCAGGAACGCCGCAGCTTTACGACATTGGAACCGCGCTGAACATCGGTGCTGCGAATAGAGCAAACCAAGTTGCGGCACAGAGTGCCAACGCACAAGCGCGTGCTTCAAGGAGTGCTGGGTTGATGAGTGCTGGTGGCGCGGTTGCTGGAGCTGCGATTGTTGCAATCTAATGGAAATCAAAATACAGAAAGCACTGCGAAACATTGATCTTTGCTTGAAGCATTCTAGCAAACCAGTTCTTGCATGGAGTGGTGGCAAAGACAGCATGGCATTGCTTGATCTTGTTTTCAACAAAGTTGGAGCGAAAACTCCTGTTGTGTTTTATCGTGAGCAATGGCAGCCACACAAATACGCATTTCAGAACAGGATTATTGAGGAATGGGGGCTAGAAGTTTACACGTGGCATCCAACATACAGTAATTTTCAGCAAACAGATGATGAGTTTGAGATCCAAAACAAATACATTTTTGACTCGACGGACATGACCTGCCCAACCGGAATCACCCCGATTGAGGAAGGACAGCCATGGGTTTGTGCGTTGGATATTTACCATCGGCCCAAAAGCCATGGGATTGCTGCTGGGTGGGACGGGATGCTTGTAGGACACAAGCTGTGCGATAGCGACCCGATTTATGGTGGAGACGCAGGAACAAGAATTGATGTGAGGATTAATCCTGGGCAATGTAATGCGTTTTTTCCGATGAAGGATTGGACGCACGATGATGTGTTTCAGTATTGCGAGGAACATGATGTTCCGATTCAGACAAGCCGGTATGAGAAGGTGGATGGAAAGTGGCGCGAAAAAGCAGACCGCACACACAACTGCGATTATGTCCATGCTTGCACGGCCTGCGTAGATCGCCGGGAGTCCGCACCTAAATTCGTTCATTGCCCAAAACTTGATTGCGTGATAGAAAACGTATCGTCAAGGGTCGTCTGGGCCGACCAAACAATCCCATCATACATGACAAACTAAAATTATGGCAATAGCAGGAACATACGGAAGAGGGCAGATGCTCGGTGCAGGTGTAGACCCAAGTCTTTTCAGACAAGACTACAGCGGGTTTGCTAAGGCAGGAGAAATCCAAGGGCAAGCATACGCCGACCTTGGTAAATCCATCGGCAGCGCAATTACTAATTTTGCAGACATGAAGAAACAAACTTCAATGTTTAACGCGCAGTCCAAGAGTGCAGAGAATTATCTCAATAGCGCAAAAACATTGCTGGGCGACAAGGTTCCGGGACTAGCTGCACAAATCGACAGCCTGTTGTCGATGGCAAATGATCCTGGTGTTTCTCCATACGAGAAAGCGGCACTTCTTTCATCTGGTCAGAAATCTTTGAGCGACTACACAAATCTGTTTATGAAAGATGAGCAGATTGATATGCAGCGTCAGCGTATGTCGCAGATGGGTGGTAATAGGCAGAATGCTCCTGCTGTAAGTATTTTTGATCAATAAAATGAAGCTATCTGAACAACTTGCTGGCCAAAACTTTGGCCCTAAATTCAGCCAAGCAATCTCTGCTGCTGATGACCAAATTGAATATCTTCGCGAAAAAGGTCTAAACCAAGAAGCGGATTTGTTCGCTCGGCAAATTTCTGATAAGATCAACAAGAGAGATGAATCAATTGCTGGCAACCTTTCAGCACTTGGGCAAGTTTATTCTGCAAATCTAAAAACAACTAAATCAGCAGGAGAAAAGGAGAAAGTTGAGGAACTACCAACTGATCTTGCTGCTTCAATCGAAAATCTCGCCAAGCAGTCCCAAGCGCGAAACATTGCGTTGAATCCAGAGTCGCTTCGTGACTATGCGGATGCTGCGCTTATCGGGGATAACAATACGCTTGCAAGGCTTTACAAAGAGTTTGATGCTGACTACAAAGTTGCGCTAGACATCCAGCGAAAGGAAAAGAAAACCCTCCAGCGTCTTGAAGACAACACGCAGGTTCTTGTTGGTGAACAAAGCGGAACAAGATACAGCACAGCGGGATTACCTCTTTCGGTTGGAGACATCAACACAAGAGTGGTGAATGAAAGACTTGCCGGGCAATTCTCACCATTAATGCAAGCGCAAATCTCTGGTGATGTTGGTGTGCCGTATCAACCACAGGTTTACGAGCAGCCGGTTCAGCAAGCAGATGGAAAACAAGTTATTACAAGAATCGACCCAGCAACAGGAAAAGTTGAAATTGTAGAAGCTTTTAATCCGCAGCAGGCTAAAGAAAAACGGGCGCAAGAAGCAAAAGAATCAAAAGCTGTAACACTTACACAAGATTTGTTTGAAATTAAAAGAAGGTATTCTGATTTAGAGCCACAAGGAGGAGTAATACCTGCAATGTCAAGAATTGTTGCTGGTAATATTCCAGGAACTGAAACAAGATCACTTAAGTCAATTATTGATAGAGTTAAGTCATCCCTTACATTGGAAGAGATTCAATCAATGAGACAGAATTCCCCAACAGGTGCATCTCTTGGAAATGTTTCTGATAAAGATGTTGCAATTGTCCGTGATGCAGCAACAAGCCTAGAGGGATCTCAAACTCCAGAAGCATTTAATAGGGAGTGGTTGAGGCTTACTGAAAAACTTCTTGATGTTGCATATGGGGCAAAAAACCAACGTGATATGCTTGTGAAAAAAGGGGAACTTACACAAGATCAAAATGAAGAAATTGATTTGCTTTATCCTTCGGAAACAATCAATGCAAAAGGAGAAATTGTGAGAAGAAGAGGGGTTTCTCAAACTAGAAATCCTGCTCTTATTGACCCCCAAGTTCAAGGTATTCTTAATAAGGTTGCACCAAAATAATTATGGCAAGAGAACAGCTTTTGAATGAGAAATCCCAACTTGATCAGTTTTTTGATCAAGTAAATAGGGGAGTACCTATTCTCAATCAACAACTGGAACAAGCACAAGCTGCCGGTGATACAAATCTTGCCACAACATTGTCCAATGAAATTTTGGCAATCAAGCAAGAAGCAGATCGGAAAAGCCAAAGATACGCAGATCTTGATTTTGAAATTTCCGAGCAGATGCGATCTGGCGCATCTGAACGCTTATCAAGAGGTCGCCCCAGCGAGGAGGCAATGGTATCTCCTGCAACCATTAGCATGGGTGGATCAATGCCTGCGTTTTCTCCAGCCAGGTTTGATCCTTCAAGGGTTGCTGAAGAAAAGAAAAAAGATTTGGCGTATGTTTCTGGGATAGCACCAGAAAACATTGATTTAAGCCCAGAAGATGTTCCTGCTGGTCAGCGATTCGCGATGGGCGCGTTGCAAACTTCAGAATCTAGAGCTAAATACATCCAAGGGAAGTACAAAGGACAGGGGGTTTATCCAGTAAACATTGATGGAAGAGATGAGTTCTTGGTTGTTCGCCCAAATGGGACAGCATTTACAACCGAGGATAAAAGTTTTGCTGGAACTGCTGGAGCAATCGCCGTGGAAGCCCCAATAGTTGTGGGAGAAACCGCTGCATTTCTTGGAACGCTTTCTACTACTAAAAGCCCAGCCCTTTCTTATGCTGCTGCTGCCGCCACAAGGACTGCAATGGGGTCTGTAATTGATTCTGGTCTTGAGCAAGTCCTGGGTGTTGCTCCGTTTTCAGAAAATTACTTCAAAGCAACCACAAGGCGTGGGACTGAAGCAGTTGTTGGCAATTTAATAGGCGGTGTTGCAGATGTCGCTGGATCGAAGTTTTTGGCGAATAGGATCAGCCCAAAGTTTACCAATCAATTTGCTGAACAACTTGAGCAATCTGCTGCTAGACTGGCGAAGCGTGAGAAGGCTTCTGCGGCAGCAGTTGGTCGAGAAGCCGGGGAAGTGTATGCCCCGATGGGGGCAAGAATAGGTGGCCCATTGGGGCTTGAAAGCCAACAGTATCTTGCTGGTGCTAGGCCAAACTCTGGGTTTGCTGGTTCAATGAAAAGAACGCAAGACACTTTGCGTGAATTGTGGGATTCGTATGTTAATAAGACCCCCACAAAGGTATCTGCATACAAGACTGCTGCAAAACAACAGTTTGATAATAGGCAGAAACTTGCTGAAGAAGTTGCCAAAAGAGCCAATCTATCAGTTAATGCTGTAAGACAAAATCTTGACGATAAACTTACACGTTATTCTAACCTTGCTGCAAATGAAGACAAGCTTGGCAAAGTGGTTGGAGATGTTGTTAGGGAAGCAGAACAAGCTGAAGTTTTGATTAAAAACGAAACATTTGGTAAGGCTTTTGATTTTGCTGATTCAGTTGGTGCTAGATTAAACCCGCAAGAACTTCTTGACTTTGCAGTTCAAACAAGGATTCGGGAAAGTCAAAAAGGGGCTTTTGATAATACCGCTGTAAAGGCTGTGGAAAGAAGACTAGAAAGAAGGGCAAATGCACAAGAACTTCTTTCTAAAGCTACAAACAGGCTTTTAAAACTTTCACGAGAAGGCAAGGAAATACCGCGAAGTTTAGAAAAAGAAATTGCTGAATTGCGCGGGTTGACTGGGCCAATGGATGCCCGTGAGTTTGACTATTGGATTAGAGCATTTAATGATGCTAGGCCGGAAAATGCTGTTGGTGCAGCCACAAGGGATCAACTTGGTGCTGCTGTATCTAAAAATATGTCTGCATACAGAAGGGACTTTTATTCCAAATTCGACGGACAACTGCCTGACGGGACAAGTGCAAATCTTGGATCTCTTTATGATAATGCTGTAAATCAATACCAGCAAAGAATGGAGTTTGAGGTGAACCTTCTTGGCAAAGTTTTGCGAGAAGAAGGCGGCGATTTGAAAATGTTTCCCAGAGAGATTGTTTCAGCTGTCATGAGGGAGCCTGCGAAGATCCGCAATGTGATGGATGCCGTTTCTAGGTATGAAGCACAAAATCCATCTAGGAATGGTATCACCGCAAGCATCAGGGATATGATGCAGCAACAGTATCTTTATGATCTTGGTTTTGGGAAGCCTGGTGTGAAAATTTCATCAGTCAAGTATGATCGTGGCATGATGCAGGAACTGTGGGGTGGTTCCGCTGATAGAATGATGCTTTCGCTTGACGAACTCAATAATACATTGAGTAGGGCAGGGCTTGGCAAAAATCTTTCTTACGATGACATTAGAATGCTCGGAGGCACTCTTGATGATGCAAGCCGCAAAAAAGCAATAAAGCAAATTTACCTTCGGTTAGATGCGGAGAGAAATCTTGAGTCTTTGCAAAATAGCGAAATTTACAAACTAGCCCAAAAAGGTGATTTCGCGAGCATCGACCCGGATATGTTCGCGAGGTTTCTTTTGAGCGATGGGACAACCACGTCCCAAGCAGAAAAGGCACTTCTTCAACTAGGGAAACTTGATCCTGCATCAAGAAATGCGTTCAAAGGTGATTTCGCTAGAGAACTACTGAATAGTTTCCCCGGTGGCAACCACCCTGCCGGTTTGCCTAATACTCCAATGTTTGACACCGAAGCTTTTGTGAAAGCAATGGATGCTCCTGTTGGCACATCCAACCTTCGGAGAAAAATGGAGCTTGCTCTTGGCAAAGGGGATGCTGAATTTCTTTATGATCTCGCCAAAGTAAACAATGCAAATCAAATAAGAATAGCAAATCAAGGTGAACCATTGCGTATGACTGCCGGACTTGCTGGAGTCAGCCTTTATCTGGCTCACGGAGTTACTGGTGGAGTTAGGAATAGCTTGATGGCGGCAATGTTGAGCGCATCAACTCCAGAAAAGAAAACGCTCAATAAAGCAATTAGTGCAATGGCTGCTGGAACTGGAAGTTCTGGGCAAATTGATGCTGCATACAAAAATATGCTTGGATCTATGTTCACAACCAGAAATGGTTTGATGGCATTGGCTAGGCAGGCGCAAAATGACGAGGAATTTTCAATGTATTTGTCTCAAATGGCGAATAAATTTAGAGATGACCAAGAAGAATTGGATAAAATAATGGGGGAAGAATAAAATGCCAAAGAATCCTACTAAAAAGCAGGTGCGTTATCTGATGAGTAAGGGTTCCCCGCTTTCTCCTTCCCAGAAGTCCAAGTTTGAAAAAGAGTTGCATTCTGGCAAGGTCAGGGTTAGGAAATCTGCCAAGCGCAAATGACCACAGACCAACAAGCGATCCAGGAGGACGCTAGGATCGACAGCCCGGAGGCCATGAAGGAGTTCATGGGTGAGATCCGCGAGAGGGCGAAGGGCATGGGCCGGGGGTGCGTCGAGAAGACCAAGCCGGACATTGCCGCTAAAGCCCTCTGGATGCTCGCACAAGGGGCTAGGATCTGCGATGTGGCACGGACTACAGGACTGGGGCATGAGTCCGTCAGAAGGCTAGAATGGACGCATGGGGACACCTTGGAGTCCAAGCGCAAGGAGTTTGCCAACCGATACGCGATGGCGGCTGCGGAGTACACGGATCTTTTGTTCCACAAAGCCGAACAATTATCCCAGAGTCCCGAGGAGTTGGCGAAGATCAGCCCGGACAGACTGGCCTTGGTTGTGGGCATTATGACCGATAAATCCTCTCAATTGGCGGGGATGGCAACTGCGGTGATCGAGCATCGGAGGGGTGCGTCCTTGGACGAAGCTGCCCAGATGATTGAGGAGGCCCGGATGCGTGTGGCGAAAAAGTCACAAAGAAAGACTTTGGAGGCAGAAATCATCGAGTAAAATGATTCTCAACCCCAACCTGTGGAGCCGTCCTCTGGCCTGACCCATGTTGACTTGGACGCCACATCCGATGTTGCCGGTTCCCTCCGACGAGGAAATCGCAGAGCTTTCCCCGAATGAACTTGTGAAGATCCATGAGTTCCGTGAAGAAGCAATCCGCAACAGCATCAACGACAAGTATCGCTACGGATGGATCTTTGAGAACTGGAAAAAGGTTGAGCATTACATCGCGGATCGAAACGAAGCGTTGATTAGTGGTGGAAACCGGAGTGGGAAAACACAGTTTGGTTCTTATGCTGTTGTTCGTGCTGCTGTAGAGAATCCGAACTCCGAGATATTCTGCTTTGCCCAAACTGCGGAAGTCTCGATCCGACAGCAACAAAGCGCGGTGTACGATTGGCTTCCATCGGAGTACAAGACGAAGCAAACAAGTGCTAGTGCCTACATCAGCTACAAGCGCAAGACTGGGTTCACGGACAACTCGTTCATCCTGCCGAATGGATCGCGGGTATCGTTCAAGACGTATGCTGCGTACAGCAATAATCCGACGATCCTAGAGGGTGCGGAGCTTGGGTCGTTGAGTGCCAACTGGCTAAACATTGGCGTGTGGCTTGACGAGTACCTTGGAGGCCCGGAGATCATCGAAACCCTGCGGTTCCGGTTGGCGACGAGGAACTCCAAGATGATCCTCACGTTCACCCCGATCTTCGGGATGACGGATGTCGTCAAGCAATACGTCGATGGAGGGAGGGTGCTGGAAAGCCGTCATGCAGAACTTCTGGAGAACGACAAGATCCCAACGATCCTTGAGTGCAAACACATCAAGGGGACAGTCCACTACTTCTGGTCAGAGGACAACCCGTGGGGCGGGTATGAGCGGATCAAGGACACCCTAGTTGGCAAGCCTAGAAACGAGATCCTCGTCCGGGCGTATGGGGTGGCAACCAAGTCGCACCACACGAAGTTCCCCAAGTTCAACAAGGCGGTCAACGTCATCAAGGCAGATCAAGTTCCCAAATCGGGGATCACCCGATACCATGTTATCGACCCCGCCGGAGCCAAGAACTGGTTCATGTGCTGGATCGCGGTGGATGCCACAGGGACGTTCTACGTTTACCGAGAATGGCCTGGGGTGGACGTGGGGGACTGGGCAGAGTGGAAGGGCGGCAAGTGGGTTCCGGGCGATGGGGCCAAGGGGCAGGGATTCGGCATCAGGGACTATGTGGATTTAGTCAAGGAGATGGAGGGCGAGGAGGAGATCTTTGAGCGGCTGATCGACCCGAGGCTAGGTGCTGCCAAGTACCAAGGATCTGATGGTTCCTCGTCGATCATCGAGGACTTGAGCGACCACGGCATGGTGGTGATCCCGGCTCCGGGGTTGGACATTGACGATGGGCTGCAAGCCCTGATTGGCAAGATGGCGTGGGATACGACGAAGGAAATGGACTCCGTAAACCGCCCACACTTCTACATCACCGAGGACTGCGAGAACATCATCCAAGGGTTGTCGGAATACACTGGGGAACAAGGGCTAAAAGAAGCGTGGAAGGATGTTATTGATGTTTGCCGTTACGCTGCGATTGCCGCGATTGACCATGTTGACGACAGCCGCACAATGGCGACAAGACAAGGAGGAGGTGGATACTAATCTATGAAAACACAAGCGAAGAAACGTGGACGACCCAAGAAGGTTGTTGAACCCGTGGTGGAGAATGTAGCCGAGGTGATTCCCGACAAGGAACCCAATATGCCCATGCGTGGCATTTACGAGGTAAAAACCATCCGAGCGTGTAAAAACCCGACTATGGTGGAGGCTTTACTAAATGGCGAAAAGATAGTAGTAAGAGCGTCTAGGCGTGTCCGTGACAGGCTTATCGGAAAAATCATCAAGATTTCCCGCACCAATCTGGATGGCGGTGAAGTCATTTACGACTACATAGACAAATGAGTGATCCTACGATGGAAGAGGTGGAGGCGATGATTTACGCCGACGGAGAGCCTAATATCAATGCGCTTTCCAATGCCTATGATACCTGCCTGTTAGACCTAGAAGAATACTTTGAAGCGTGTCTTCGGTCGTATGACGAGAGGCGCAACTTGTGGCCTGGCAAGAGCGACGACCTGCGGAAGAACGGGCCGAACGCATTCCCTTGGCAGGGTGCTTCCGACATGGAAGTCAACGTCATCGGCGAGCGGATCAACGCATACGTTTCTCTGTTCGACCAAGCCCTTGAGCGAAGCCACATCAAGGCGTTCCCGACAAGCATGGCGGCGATGCCCCGTGCTGGCGTCGTCTCCAACTTCCTCAAGTGGATGAGGAACTCGTACATCCCAGACTTCAAGAACCAGATGGAGTTGGGAGCGAACTACCTACTGGAGAAGGGCATCATGGTGTCGTATGTCGGCTGGAAGCGCGAGAAGCGCACCTACCTTCAGACTGTCTCGTTGGAGGAGATCGCAGCGATAGCTCCCGACCTTGCCGAGATGATTGCATTGGGCAACGACGACGAGGCGGTGCTGGCGATGATCCAACAGGCATTCCCAGCGGTGTCCGACAAGCGTGGGAAGAAGGCGATCCGCGAACTCCGCAAGAAGGGTATCACGCAGATCCCGATCCCGCGCACCAGCGTGGACTGCCCCGTGGTGTACTCCTGCGCTCCAGACGGCGAGGTAATGTTCCCGGCGTATGTCAGCGACCCGCAGCGCAGCCCCTACATCTTTTGGCGTACATTCCTTACATCCCAAGAACTTGAGAAGAAAGCAGCCAACGAGGGCTGGGACAAGAAGTGGGTGGAGTCCGCTATCGAAAATCTCCGAGGCAAGGACTCGTTCTACCTCGACGGAGAGAAACAGAAGACCATCGACCGCATCCCCATTACCGACGACAACGACCTCGTTATGGTTGTTTATGCGTATCAACGTCTGATCGACGAAGAGGATGGGTCTGAAGGCATCTACTGTACTGTGTTCCACCCGACAACGGATGGATATGCGAAGCATGAGCTTCTCAATGGTTATGATGACTATCCCTTTGTCGTTACCCGATTGTCGAACGACCAGAAGCGGATGTACGAGGTGCAGACTTTTTCTGACATTCTCCGTGGGCCGCAGATGCAGATTAAAACGGAGCGTGACCAACGGATCGACAGGGCAAGCCTCGCGGTGCTGCCACCACTGATGCACCCCGCTGGGCGACCACCAAGCGACTGGGGGCCGGGACGGAGGGTTCCATACCGCAGGCTGGGTGAGATTGCATGGGGGCCGATCCCGCCAGCAGACCCGGCGCAGGGCAGCTCCGAAGTGGAGTTGTCCATGCGAGCGCAAGCGGATGCTGCCGTGGGGCTAGACATGAATAGCCCGTTGGCGCAGTTCAAACAGCAGTTCTACATCAGCAAGTACCTTGACCATGTGAAGGACGTGCTAACGCTGGCGTGGAAGCTGTATCAGCGCATGGGGCCAGACGAGGTGTTCTTCCAGGTGTCGGGCATCGCCAACCCGCAGATCATGACCAAGGGTAGTGCCGACGAGGACTTCTCGATTATGGTCAACTTCGACAGCCAGTCCACCGACCCAGAGACGGCGGAGACGCAGTTGAAGAACATGGTGTCCTTGTTGCAGTTTGACCGGAATGGACGCATTGATGTGAACAAGTTGCTGGAGTTCATCGCGGCGACGATCAATCCGGCGTTTGCAGACTACATTCTCCAGCCTGCTGAAGAAGCTCAAGAGAAGGCGATGAAGGACATCACGGACGACCTGTCCAAGATCTACGCAGGCATCGAAGTGCCAGCACGTCCCAATGGCGCACAGATTGCCCTACAACTCGTCCAAGCCTATGTCCAGCAGGAAGATGTCGCGGCGAGGGCGCAACAGGATCAGGCGTTTGCAGAGAGGCTTCAGAAATACGCTGGCCAGTATCAGTTCCAGCTACAGCAAGCACAGAACGCCGAGATTGGCAGACTTGGCACAGCACCGGCAGACATGGGCGGCGTCCAGACCCAAGGAATGCAGCAATGAAGAAGTACCGAGCAGACAAGCCAAAGACCAGCACTCGTGCGCTGCGAGCAGCAAAGAAGAAGCTGGAGGAGCCGACTGTTGAGAAAGTCCCCAAGATGCGGAAAATGCGCCAGAAGCTCAAGGGTCGTATTGAATACTGATGTCTATGAAGAAAAAAACAGCAAAAACAAAGAGCAGGGTTAACGAAGCCGGTAACTACACCAAGCCGGGTATGCGAAAAGCATTGTTTGAGCGCATCAAGGCTGGCACTAAAGGTGGTGATCCTGGCGAGTGGAGCGCGAGGAAGGCACAGCTTTTGGCTAGTGAATACAAGAAAAAGGGTGGAGGGTACAAAAACTAATGGCACTAGCAAAATCACAGGAGTCCCTGAAGCGTTGGGGAGACCAGAAGTGGCGGACTTCCGATAGTAAGCCCAGCAAGGGCAAGAAGCGTTACCTACCAGATGCGGCATGGAAGGCTATGACTCCTGCGGAGAAAGCGGCAACCAATAGGGCAAAAGCAAAAGGCAATCGCGCAGGTAAGCAATATGTAGCGCAACCTAAAAAGATTGCTAAGAAGACATCAGCATACAGGTAATTTATGAAAAATACTGGCAAAAAAGAGAAGTCGTATGGTTGCGGGAATGACAAATCAGAACGCAAAAAAGATAAGGATTCTTTCCGCAAGCAACGCAAAGAGCGTCTTAAGCAGAAAGGAAAAATCTAATGCAAAAGCGGTTCAAGAAGGTGGTGAAGAACCCCGAAACTGGGCGCACTAGGACAGTCCGTTACGGGCAGGCTGGGAAAGCCAAGGACGGCGGGGATCGGATTCGCCCAGGCACATCCAAGGGCGATGCCTACTGCGCTCGTTCTGCAAAGATCAAAGGCGATTGGAAGTCAGACCCGAACAGCCCGAACAACTTGTCGAGACGCAAGTGGAAGTGCCGTGGAAGCAAATCCATGAAATAACTTATGACACCGATACCAAAACCAACACTACAGCAAGCGGTTGACACCCTACTAGACCGAGACGAATACAAGGTTGTTTTGCAGTTTATGCGGGATGAGCGGGAACGCTTCTTTGCGGATCTTCGCCAGTGCGAAAGTTCCAATGACGTGATGAAGGTGGCTGGGAGCATTGCCACCATCGACGAGCTTCTTTCCGTGCTGGGTTGACAAATCCACGGAATCGTGGTATGTCCACGCCCGGAGGTTTTGTTCATTGTACCTCCCTTGGTTAGTGTGTCAGACAGGTCGTCGGTATCCCCGGCGGCCTGTCTTGTTTTACGCATAGTTGACAGATATGCAATTTCATAGTTATCTGGTCTCACTTCGCCACCGCCAAGGCGTATAATTGGTGTATCAGACATGAAAGCAACAAATCCGTCGGACGCTGGAGACGTAAAAACCAGTGGAAATGATAGCTTGAGTTTCGAGGAGTTTGTAGCTCAACGGACGCGACAAGCAATGGGTGATGACGAGCCGGCGCAAACCGAGGAGTCTCCCGAGGAGCCGCAAGAAGAAGAAGTGCCAGAAGGTACTGAATCGGAAGAATCTGCGGAACCAGAGGAGGAACTCACGGATGACATCGGTGAGGAAGAACCCGAGGAATCAGACATAGACCTGTTGAATTTGTCACCAGAGCAAATTCAGGAGCTTGCAAAGAAAGGGAAAAGTCGCCTTCTCCAACGAATTGGAGAGCTAACGGCAAAGACAAAAACCCTTGAAGAACAACTCCAGAAGGCGCAACCGGCGGCAAAAGAGGTTCCACAAGATAAGAATCCTTTCAGCGACATCCAGACGATGGATGCCCTGCAAGCAAAGTATTCTGAACTTGAGGAGACCCTTAACGCAACAGACGAACTTCTCGACGAATACGAGGATTATGGCAGCGATGACATTATCACAGTAGGAAACAAGGAGTTCACAAAACGCCAGATTCGCAAGGCCAATCGGAACGCAAAGGAAGCAATTACAAAGTTTCTTCCGGCGCAACACGCTCACCTTGCCAAACTCCAGCAGTTTGAGCAGTTGAGTACGCAATACCAAGAGGCGGCGAAGAAGGAAGTTCCCGAGATTCTGGACGAAGAGTCCGCTATCGGGAAGAACTTCAAGGCGTTGGTCGAAGATCCGCTAGTCGCCAAAGTAAAAGAACAAATCCCGGAAGTCGGCTTCCAGATGGAATATCTCCTAGCCCACGCAGCGAGGAGTATCTTCGGAGGAAAGTCTAGAGTGCCAACTGGCACGGGAACACGGCTGAAGGTGGAACCACCCAGCAGTCCCGTAGGGGCCGGAGCAGCAAGATCAGGCAAGAATCCGAAGGCGAAGGGACAAGAGGTGTACAAACGCTTTGAGTCTACTGGCTCCGTCGATGATTGGGTTGCTGCGCGTATTGCAAGAATGCAAACTTGAACCAATTAAACCACTATGGCTATTTCAAATACCTATCAACCGAATGCCCCGACGGGCAAAACCACCACGGGTTCCGCCGTGGGCAACCGCGAGGATCTGTCCAATGAGTTGACGATCCTGGCTCCCGAAGAAACCCCGCTGCTTTCGCTTTGCGGCAAGACCAAGGCATCCTCGACCTTCCATGAGTGGGTTGTTGACAACCTTGCCTCGCCCAGCACTGCCGGTATTGCTGAAGGATCGGATGTCACCTCGTTCACGGACGCCTTCAGCGGTCGTGCGCGACTTGGCAACTATGTTCAGACGTTCCGCCGCGACTATCTCGTGTCGAACCTGCAACAAGCTGTGACGAGCGTTGGCCCTGCTAACGTGGCACAAGCCGAAGCAAAGTCGATGCGCGAACTGAAGCGTGACGTTGAAGCCCGTATCGCCTCCGCCAGTGACATGACTGTGGAGAATGGTGCTGGCACTCCGTACAGCTTCCGTGGCCTTGGTAGCTGGATCGTCAACACCCCGGCCCAGACGACCAACCCGGTTCCGCCTGCGTTCCGCACACCGGCAGCTTCTGTCGTCAGTTCGACGCTTACCGAAGCTGGGTTCAACACCATGCTTGGCAGCATCTTCGGCGTGAATGGCGAGATGAACAGCCTCACGCTGGTTGCGAACGTGGCCCTTCGTCGGATCATCTCCGACTTCAGCCGCAACGACAGTGGTGCTTCTAACGAGAACATCTACCAAGTCATCCAAGACGCGACGAGCAAGACGATCACCCTTTCGGTGTCGCTCTACGACTCCGACTTTGGTGTGGTGAAGATCGTCAACGGCAACCCTGCGTGTATGCCTACCGATTCGGCGAACGTGGGCTATGTCCTCAATCCGAAGTATCTGGCGTTTGCCTCGCTCATTCCGATGGGCAGCACCCGTCTGGAGAACCAAGGTGGCGGCGAGCGCGGCTATGTCGATATGACTGGCACTCTGGTGTGCAAACACCCCGGAGCGCACGGCAAGATCGCTTACTAATTCCAACCCCAAATAAGAAAGAACTAGAATATGGCTAAAGTTGCACAACAAGAAAAATACCTCGGGTTCACCGATGTTTATCGTTTGACTGCCGCAGAGATCACATCTCTTGGAACCGGCAATCAAAAGACTATTGCAATTCTTCCTCCGGGCGGAGTTGTCACGCAAGCTGCGGTGTTTGAGATTACCACTTCTGCTGGTACTTCAACCGACCTAACGCTTGATGTCGGAACCACTACTGCCGATCCAGACGAGTACATTAATGCGCTTGACCTTGATGCACTCACCAAGGCTGCGTTCAATACTGGTGATGTGCTGGTCAATACCGCTGCTGGATATGCCATCAACAATACGGCGAGCGATGTGAACATTATCCTTGAACCGAACTTCACTGGTACTGTCACTGCTGGAGAGTGGGCGATTTGCCTTACGATCCTTGATCCCGGTGCGTTGGTGTCCTAATTCGTAAGCTACTGGCGGGGGAGGGTAAAACCTCCCCTGCCTCATGCTGACCACATGATTATCCCAGCAAGCGAGGAGGCCATGACTGCGGCCTTGGTGCGTGAGCTATGCACCGGACGGCAGCTTATGGATTCGATGTCTCACAAGCGTGAGATTGAGGCTGCGGCGATTGCTGCCGAGTCTAGGAAACACGCCCCAGGGAAGAACTGGCGGCATCTGGCAGAGATCCCCCAGCGGGAATACCTGCAAATGGTAAACAAGTACGGGGTGGAGTGCTGGGACGACAGGGAATTTTTGCGTGACTTCCAGAGATTAGAGCCTACAATGGCCGTTCACAAGATGTAAGGAATGCAGACGAAGAACTACACGACCGATTTGATTCCGCTAATCAAGGCACTTTGCGGTGTGGAGTTCTCGACGATTGAGTTGCCTCGTATCAAGGCGATGGTGAATCGCAGGGCGAAGAGGGCGTATCGTGCCAGCAACTACTGGACGAGGTTCTTGAAGATTGCGGAAGAGCGGACTGTCACGACGAATGTGATCCCATATACGCAGGGTGGGCTGGATAGTATTGACACCTACCTGCGGATTCAACGGCAAGATCCGTATCAGACCGCCTCGGTGCAGGAGTTTGATTTCATGGTTACGGCATCTGGCGCAAAGCTAGTAGCGGGGAACCTTGCGCCGACGAGCGCATGGGTGACATACAAGAAGCAGTTCAGCGATACCTACGGAGATGGGACTGGTGGATCTACTGCCACGATCCCGGACGAGTGGTTTGAGTACCTAGCGCATGGGACGTATGCGGATTTCCTCCGTGCGGAAGGGCAGCAGGAGAAGTCGGCACTTGCAGACCAAGAGGCAGACCTCATCCTACAAGACGAATTGATGAAGCTTGACGAGATGCATACGCAACAAATTGTCGCGAATCGCATCTACACGAATGCCAATATGCAAGTAAGAAACTCGTAATGATTTACCAGTATTCAAACAGACTTGGGACAAAGCCAGCAGGCCTAGACCCTGACGCAAAGGCGTATGCCAATGCCGTGGTTGCTACTGGGGCAACTGTCTCTGCGGCGCAGAAGAATGCCATCAGCGACTTCGTAAAGACTGGCAAGGCCGATGGGTGGTACTCGTCGATCAAGCGGTTGTACTTGCCGATATGGGGTGCAGCATCGCCAAACGCCATTGACATCATCGGTCTGACGAGCGGATTATTTATCGGTACATTGACGCACGGGGCTGGCTTTGTTCAAGGAAACGGAACGACCGGATTTTTCGATATCGGTAGCACCCCCAATGCGCTCGGAATGTCCACAAGCGGGGGCAGTGCATTCGCTCTAGTCTATGAACAGGACAGCAGAACAGACACTAGATATTTCTTGGGGCAAACTGATGGATCCAATAGAAGGGTTTTCTTACGGCAAGATGGATCAACAGCAATCTCTACCACTCTTTATAATGCTGGAATCTCTGTAACAAATTCAAGTTCGGCGAGAACTGGCGTATTCATTGGTGTTGTAAATACCACCAGCAACAGATATTTGAAAAGACGTGCATCCAGTGGGATAGCATACACAACTACACGCACGGAGACAGATGCAAACATCCAGTCGTCTGCGCGAAATGTTTTCGCAATGGCGTTGAACAACAACGGGACAGTAGCATCATGGTGCGATGCCAAGATGGGGTTGTATGGGTTGGGACTTGGATTCTCCGATTCCGATGGTAACAAATTCACGCTTGCGCTCAAAACCATGTGGGAAACCTGCACCGGATTGACAATTCCATGATCGGATTTGCCGTCACTGCTGAACAAGCTCAAGCCGCAAACGATGCGGTTGCACTAGCGCAAACGTCTCGCGGACTGCCGGTGTTCTGGTTGCCCGGAGCTTATCACATCTACACCGGATACCACGCTGGGCTTACGTTTGTCCCGTGCGACGAGATTATCTTATCCACTCCATTGCGCGGCAACCCGCCACTCACGCCTGTTGACTTCCCAGAGTTCGCGGAGATCGTCGAATCGCTCGGTGGCCTCGACGCTCGCGTGACCATCCAACCCCAAGACATCATCGACCCTGATGCGCCATGATCACTAGCGGAAATTCTCACACAATTGCAAATGGGGTGACAGGTGTGTTAGCATCTGCTTCTGGGTTTATGGTGACGTTTATTGAGGCGATGGAAGCGTGGGTTCGACTTTCAACTGCGGTTGTTCTTCTTTGGGTGGCATTGATTTCTTTGAGAAATCTGATAAGATCGAATAATGAAAAAGCAAAAACCAAACGATAACGTGAAAACAACCCTGCTCGGAATCCTGACCATTGTTGCGGCTGTTGTAAATACAGCAGTTGCACTAATCAATAACCAAGACGTGGACTTTGGCGCGACGATTACAGCGATTACCGCTGGGATTGGTCTGGTCAAGGCCGCTGATTCAAAATGAAAACCACAGCAACCACCATCCTTGCCCTGCTGCTCGCGTCCTGCGCCAACGTCGGCCCGTGGACGACTGAAACCCAGTGGGGAACAGTCTCGCAAGACGAGAACGGAGAGATCGTCATCGTGCCGCACCCGCGCCCGATTGTCGTCAACCCGACAAAATGATCCAACCCAGTAGGGTTCCGAAGTCTGTCCGGGTGGGTGGCGAGACGTTCGCCATCTGCGTGGAACACATGGACGACTGGGGGCTGTGCAAGTGGGATACCAGAAAAATCTCGGTGTCCTACGCCGCCCTCAAAAGCCGGGAGCTTCTCCGCACCACCCTATTCCATGAGCTTTGCCATGCTTCATTCATGGTTTCTGGGCATGGGTGGGCAGAAAAGTTTGACGAAGAGCCAATAATTCGTAGTCTTGAGCATCTCCTGCTTCCGGCATGGGACACACTAGACGCCAAACTAAAAAAACTATGACTACATCATCGAGGCTCATCATGTTGTTGAGCGACCTCCACGTTGGATCTACTGTGGGTTTGTGGCCCAAGGACTTTGTGTCCAACGAGGGGAATCCAATCGGCCAGAACCGCTTCCAAGAGTGGCTATGGGAATGCTGGGAGGATATGCTGTGCTGGGCGCAGCGGGTCATCGGGGAGGACAAGTTCGATCTGGTCGTCAATGGCGACCTTGTGGACGGCATCCACCATAAAACATTGCAAGTGATGACACCCGATCCCGGCGACCAGACCACGGCGGTGAAGCAGGTGCTGGGGTTTCTGGCAGAAACTTGCAACAACCTCCACATCATTAAGGGGACGGAGATCCACACTCGGAACGACGAGGTTCGGATCGGCTACTCCCTCGGCGGGACGCAGAACCCAGAGAACGGGCAACACGCCTGGGACACTTTGGATCTGGAGGCCCACGGATGCCTCTACAACTTCGCACACCACATCAGTGCCACTTCTAGGACATACCTAGAGGCGAGCGCACACAGCATCTCTCTGGGCAATCTGACGCATTCTAGGGCTAGGTCTGGGAAGCCAGTCCCCAAGGTCATGTGCCGTGGCCACAGACACCGCCATGGCATCTGGGAGGACGGCAACCAGACAAGCGTGATCACCGGGGCGTGGCAGGGGTTGACCCGCTACGGCTACAAGGTGGTTCCTGACGCTGTTCCGCAGCCGTCAGCAGTCATTTTCGACCACCGGGGGCTGGAGGAGGGGGATTCCCCGACCATCCACCGGCGGGTCTACACGGCAGGATAAAACACACCACGACAAAACCAATGAAAACAATAGGAAAGTTAGACGCTATGATGGCGGCACTAGATTCGGCGATCACGCAAGAAGTGCATGACGATGAGTTCACAGTTTACGATTTTTGTGACCTATCCAAGGAGCAAGGGAAACCGATATGCAGGCAATCCGCCAGTGAGCATCTCCGCCGCTTGGTTGCGAATGGCGAGCTAAAATGCCGCAAGGTCAACATCAAGGGTAAAATCTGCAACGTCTATTCCGCGCCATGACTAGAGATCAAATTATCACGCTGCAAGAGCGCATTGGGACAACCGCTGATGGGTTCTGGGGCAGGCAGTCCGTCAAGGCTTGCGAGGAGCATTTGCTGCACATGATGCCCAAACCCAACCCGTGGCCCAAGTCCGACGACCGATCCATGCGAGCGTTCTTCGGACGACCAGGAGACGAGGGTAGCTTGTCCTTCATTGACGTATCCAAGCTAGGGGTTGAATACCTTGGGAAACCGGTATCCACGATCCGATGCCACAAGAGGGTGGGTAGTAGCTTGTTGAAAATACTGACCGATATTTCCAACAGCCCGTTCAAATGGGTGCTGAAGCATTACGCTGGGTGCTACAACAACCGCCCGATGCGGAACGGCCTACGCCCATCGAAACACTCATGGGGCGCGGCGATTGATCTCTGGCCTGCGGAGAATGGCTTGCACGACCATTGGCCCACCAAGGCGACGATGCCCATCGAGGTGATGGAGATGTTTGCCAAGGAGGGGTGGCAAGCTGCCGGGGCGTTCTGGAGCCGGGACTCGATGCATTTCGAGGCTACGCAGCCGTATTAGGATGAACCAGACGATACTGGTTGCGGTGGTGATGGTGATCTACGCCACAGTAGGGATCATGTATGCCTGCGAGCGTAATTGGCCGTGGGCATTGACGTGGCTATCCTACGCTGCCGCCAACGTGGGGCTTATCTGGGCTGCGAAGTCCTAGTCTAGCTTCCTTCTGTAAGAGTCCCAGTTGAACTCAATCCCCACTCCGTTCTCGTAGATCCTGTCGAGGATGGCAGGCGATAGCGTCTTGGCGAAGTCCCTCCTTCGGTAGTTCGAGATGAGCATCGTAGGGAGTTCCCTCCGGTATCTAGCATCCACGATTGCGGTGAGCTTGCGATCCTCAAATGCCGTTTCCCCACGCTCTTGGATCTCGTCGATCACCAAGAAGGGTGCTTCGGTGAACTCGCCCATGACCTGCTTCTCCGACCGCTCGGAACCCTGCCGGTAGGTATCCCGGATCTCCATGAAGAAGTCCACGGCGGTGGTGTAGATACTTGGGATGTCCTTTGGGACTCCGAACACCTTGACGACCGACCCTCGGAACTTGCCATTGTGGGCAATCTCGTAGGCCATTCGGGTCTTGCCCGTGCCATGCTGCCCGTAGGCGATTACAATGCCCCCAGATTCGGCGATAGGCAGTGCCTTGCGGTAGTTGCTCCACCAGCCCTCCCCGACCAGTTCAGTGCCTCCGTAGCGCGTGGGAAATCCCTTTGTCTTGTTCATCGTGCGTGTTTACGTTTACGCAACCCTGCTGTCCTGTAAAGATCAAAAGATTGCCATAAGGTCTTCTTCTTCGTGGCGTACTTGTCCTTCCACTTGGGATCTAGCGGCATCACCCGCTGCGCCTCAACACCCTGGAGCATTGCCTCCACCGCATCGGACATCCCGCACTGGTTCTTGGCCATGACTTCAGCAATCCGGTGGTAGGTCGGTAGCGTGAGCCGTAGCGTCACGCTCACCCTCCTGTACTCCGGCGGCATCTCGTCCTGTTTCACGAATCTGTACTTCTTCGGGTTGGCTATCGGTGCGTTTGGGTTTATCTCCAAAGATTCGCGAATACGATTCCGCATACGCTCGATAGTTGTACGGTCTTGGTTTGTCACCTTTCCCTGCCATTTTCGTTTAAGATCACAATTTGTGATGAGTGTTGCCGGGATGAGGAACCCACCCATGCTCCCCAGCTTGTGTGGTTCCCCACCCCAGCATGACCTAGCCACCCGACTAGGCCAAAGTGTACTTGGCAAATCGCTTGCCGTTCTTGTGGGTCATCTCGGTGACGATGTTGTACCCCTCTCTGCGAAGTTCAAGGATTCTCGCCCCGAGGCGGAAGATCCCGAACTTATCTAGGGCTTGCAGTGGGGTGATGCTTTTCCCGCTCATAATCCACTTGCGGAGTTTCATTTTTGCACTTTGCGTTTTCATGGTGTTGTTTTGGTTAGTTGGTTTTTATTTTCACGCTATCACGTCTTTCACGAATTTATCGCCGACCATCTTCCCGGTGCGGTTTCTGATCTCGTCGTAGGCTGCTGCAAGGCAGTCCTCGAAAAGCAAACCAGCACGTTCTGCGGCAAGGATCAAGCAGATAGTCGTATCCCCGATGCCATCCTTGATTTCATGGATGTCATTGAGGCTTGCCGCTTGCCTGGTCTCGTCCAGTTCTTCTTGCGCCTTGTCCAGTTGTGACTCCAATGTGCCACGCCCCTCGGGGCCGGTGATGTATCGTTGTTCGCCCCAGACACGGACGCTGTTGATGATCTCGTAGAGGTTCAGTTGTTTCATGGTTCAAGTCTAATTGGTTTCTCTTCGCATTCTGATTGAATCAATTCAAACCGCTCAAAGATTTCCTCCATAATACACTTTGGTATTGTGTCGAAAATCAATTCTTCGGTGGGCTTGTCGTCGTGCTTGTGGGCGCGGCTCCAGCCTCGGCGGACGCCGTATTCAATAGCCTCACCTAGTAATTCGTAAAGGTTCGGCATCTTGGGTACTAATTTATCTACTTCAATTTTCATGGGTTTGTCCTGTTTGTGCTACATTGTGTTGGTTTTTGTCTGATTTGTCAGACGTTTTGTTTTTCTCTTTTTGCTCGATGATCCACATCGCGCAGTCTCGCTGATCCTGCATGTTTGAAAGTTCCCGCTTGAGTCGCTCGATCTCACCACGCAAAGCACACTCGCGCTCACCGGACATTCCGAGGAGTCTCGCTTGTTCGCGGAGTGTCTCTGTTTCGTCGGTCATTTCTGGCGTGTCGTTCATGGTTTTTCCCATATTAGTAAGCCCATTTAGCATCTCCAAGGATTTCTGTTGAGTCCTGCCACCATTCATCCCATTGCTCGTTTGTGGCAACATCCCAGTCAGGGATAAGCTCGGCAGCACCATTCGGGGTGAGGCTAATCGGCAACCACTTCAAACGATTGTTTGGGTAAATAGCAATCTGCCCGTTGGAGAGCTTTACCACGTTACCCTCTTTGTGTTCCTCCAAAAGTTCAACGTCACCAATGTCCAAGTTTCCTACGCATTGATGCTCTGGAAGGAAGTCAATCGTAAACCAATAATGACCAGTCATCGGAGGGCAGTCCTTACCCATGTTAATAACCATTGGCACATCGCAGAGTTGGCTTTTCTGCCAGACCTCGATACTGCCAGATAGACACTCCCATAACTGCACTTTATGTAGTGGGAAGTTTGCTTGATCTTCATCCGGCTTGTAGTGGTAAATGCACTGTGGCGGTATCTTATCGTAACAAGCTGCGTATTTATCCACCCAGACTTGGAAGCAAAATGGACGATTCCGCATAGCCCTCACGCTAACTAGCCACGATGGTTCATACTCTGTCTCGCTGCCTCCAAAAGCATCGCAACGGACGTAAACACGGGACTTTGGCAAGTTAACGTTTCTCATGGTTTGTCGGCGTTAGGAGTCATCTGCGGCATTGGTCGATTGGGGTCTTCATTAAATGAGTGATGGCTGAATTTGCGAAATCCGCTTGTTGATTAGGTTAACATAATCTGGATTGAGTTCGCAGAGAATGGCGTTGCGGTTGTTCTGCAACGCCACCTGTGCCGTGGTTCCGCTCCCGCCGAACGGATCAAGCACCGTCCCGCCAACCGGACATCCCGCGAGGATGCACGGCTCGATGAGCTTTGGCGGGAATGTGGCGAAGTGTGCGCCCTTGTAGGGCTTCGTCGTGATCGTCCAGACGGAGCGGCGGTTGCGGGTGCCGTCGTAGACCTTATATTCCGGTGGACGGCTATTCACTCCTGGTGCATTGAAGCGTTCGGCCGATCCCTTCGCGCCCTTTGTCCCCGCTGGCACCACGCCCGGCTCCTTCACCGCCTCGGCGTCGTAGTAGTAATGCGGAGACTTCGACAGCAGAAAGATGTACTCATGCGCCTTCGTGCAGCGGTCGGTCACGCTCTCCGGCATCGGGTTGGGCTTGTTCCAGATGATGTCCTGCCGCAGATACCAGCCATCAGCTTGCAAGGCAAAGGCAACGCGCCAGGGTATGCCGATTAAATTTTTATCAGGCAGCCCAGTCTTTTTTTCAATAAGAACATCGCTGCATTTTCTTGATTTTCCAGTTGAGGACGGCGTATTGCTCCATCTGGTTGCTGAATATGTATCTCCCAAATTCAGCCATAGCGTACCATCATCCCGCAGCACCCGGCGAACCTCGCGGAACACCTCGACCATCTTGGCAACATACGCCTCGGGCGTTTGCTCAAGTCCGATCTGTCCGTCGTGTCCGTAATCACGCAGACCAAAGTACGGCGGACTCGTCACGCAGGTATGCACCGACGCATCGGGCAGCGTCTTGAGCGTCTCGCGGCAGTCGCCTGTTAGTATTTGTGTCTTACTCATGGTTTGTCGGCGTTAGGAGTCATCTGCGGTACATCAGTTCATTCATCAATGTTCGGAATGCTCGCTCTGCTGTTGCTGGGACGACTCCGTTGCCGAGAAGGCGCAGCTCGTCGGTGCGATTGTCACAGGACAGGCACAGCTCGGCATAACCCATCCTACTGGCAGGCCCATCAGCGTCTCGACCCAGCGGGGGTTCAGCTTGCCTGGATTCTGTCTGCTCAACGTTGCTTTGCCCTCCTCCAGACGTTTGGCTGCCACTTCCGGCGTCGAGGCCAGATGCGAGTCGCCCATGATCGGCGTTGCCCACAACTCTGGGCGGCTCCCACCAGTGTTGCTGCTCGCCGGGGCGGGAGGGCCATGCATCTCCTCGATGTTCACCGCATCGGGCAGCAGATCGCCCCTCATCTTGCCGTCCTTGCGCTGCAATGTGGTGTAGCATCCCTTCCAATCCCGACTCGCAGCGGTAGGCCAAGATAAACACTCGCTTTCGCTGATGCGGTGCGCCGACTTCAGCCGCAGAGAATAGTCCCCACGTCGTTCGGTAACCCAGTCCTGCCAAGTCTTCGATGACGTCGGGCAACCCCAGCGAGATATGTCCCTCGACGTTTTCAAAGAAACAGGCACTTGGTCGCATTGCAGCAATTCCGGCTGAAATAAATGGCCAGAGGTGTCTTGGGTCTTCCGTTCCTGCTCGCTTACCTGCTGCGGAGAAGGGCTGGCAGGGGTATCCTCCAGTAAGGATGTCCACCTTTCCGTGAAAGTCTGACCATGGGAAGGTTTTAAGATCCGTCCAAATAGGAGCGCAGCCCAAGAGTCCCGCTTCCATTTTAGCAACCAAGTTCGCGCAGGCGAAGGCTTCGATCTCACAAAGAGCGATTGAGCGCAGAGTTGGGAGGACTCGTTGGAGTCCAAGCTCAATGCCTCCGTATCCGGCACAAAGGCCGACGTGTGTAATTGTTTTGGTAGTATCCACATTTGGTTTGGTTATGGTTTGTCGGCGTTATCCGTCATCGCGGCATTGGTCGATTGCGTGGTCGATGGCGGCGCGGAGGGTCGGCCACTCGGTCGTGTCGATCTGGATAATGCCGTTTTCCTGTTCGACTTGGACAAACTCGCCAGCGGCCTCGTCCTCAATGGTGATTCGCGTGGCGTGTTCGCTGAATGTTGGCTCGCCCTCGGGCGCGATGATCCACTGCGATGGTCTGGTTTCGTATTTCATATCGTTGTCGCTTTACAGTCTGCGCTGATGAAGATCCCACCCTTTGATTGCATAGACTCGACGGATAAACTCCCCGACAAGTTCGCCGGTCATCCAAGTTTTCCCGGTTAGATACTCAATCCAATGAACCAATCCCTGAACATCGGGTATTCTGGCAAGCTCAATGTGGCATGGGTATTCGGCATTGATCGTGATGTATCCGAGCTTTTCATCATGCTCAAAAATTGCATCCATTTTTGCGTCATATTCTTTGCCCATAGCTGCAATTTCAGACAGCGTCATAAATTCCAAATATGGCTTGTTGTCATTGTATTTCATTGTATTTCGTTTCTGGTTAGTTT
>Ga0194115_10001335_pt1 | contig 31666 bp, 36 predicted proteins | sample TA2MahsurfametaG_3_FD_148656 | JGI IMG/M metagenome (GOLD analysis project Ga0194115, IMG submission 148656) | Freshwater microbial communities from Lake Tanganyika, Tanzania - TA2015002 Mahale S4 surface | ecosystem: Environmental > Aquatic > Freshwater > Lake | place: Tanzania: Lake... | reverse complement strand
GAGCATTAATAAACGTTTCCATTTGTTGTTTATTCCCAGATATTGTCATTGGTGGTACATAAACATCTTGACCAAACATTCTTTGAAGAATTGTTTTTATAGCTGTTCCAAACATAACCAAAAATGATTCATTAATTTGTTTTGATTTTGTAAAGTCAATATGTATAGGTGTTAAGTCTTTATCCATGATATATCTCTTATATAAATAGGCAATACAAATAAAAACGGAGAACATTAGTTATGCTCTCCGTTTAAATTAGATTAATGTAGTTTATTAATCTCTTATAATACCAGCTAATTTTTTCCAACGAGCAACTTGGCTGGATTCAAGAAGTTGATTCTTCTTTGACATTTCAATAAGATATCTATTTGCGTAATCAATAAATCCAACGGAAATATTATGTAATTGTGATTCTCTTAGTTTAACACCAGCCTTGTCAAGATATGGTTTAAGGTATTGTGTAACAGCTTTTTGTGCTGACCTTATTTGATCGTCTGGAATTGGTCGTCTTTTTGGAAGAGGACGACCAAGTGCATCAACTCCATCTTGTTGTGGAACTGTGTGTCCTGTACGAAGAATATTTCTTAGGTCTGAAACTTTAAATGTACCAGCTTGAGGAGCAGCCATTTTGCCTTGAAGTTGATATTCTCTTCCTTGGCCTTTTTCTTTTTTGCCTTTTCTAGATGCTTCTTTATCTCTTCCAGTATCTGCCTTTTCGTCCCTTCCTAGGAATATTTGTCCTTGTTTTACTTTACGATACAAGTCTTGTCTTTCTTCTGTATCCATTGTGAAGAAATCAAATTTACTATACTCTAGGTTTGGATTGTCTGGTAATCTTACGAGAAGTAATTTTTCTTCTGATGAAAGGGCTTGAATAAACTTTCTTGGGTCTTTTAAAATGTCAGACCTAGAGAATTTAGTTATTGCAAATTTACCACCTTTTTTACTTGTAACAGTTGTATCAGAAGCAAACTCCATAACTACTTTTACTAAGCTATCTTTTGCACTTTTATCTTCTTCTGATTGTTGTCCTCCAGTACCTGTTGTTGTTCCATCAGTAGGAGGTTGTTCTGTGTCAGTTCCAGAACCAGCCCAATTGTCTGCTTCGTCCCTACTTTGAAGGTCATAAGCTCTTATTATACCATTTTTATTTTTTGATAAAAGAAAGTTTTTAATTCCATATTTTTTGTATATAGAACCTTGCCTCATGAATCTTTTAACTTCACCATTTTTAAGTTCTTTACCTAATTCTATTACTTCTCGTTTTTGATCAAATATTTCATTTTTACCAAACGTAAGTCTTTTTTCATTTAATAAAGCTTCTTTTACAACAAAGTTATTAGCTTCTAATTCTTTTTTAACTCTTGATGTTAAATCTTTGATAGCCCAATTTGGTAAATCAAGACCATTCAAAATATTTGTTAAACTTGTATTATCTGGGCCACCTTTTCTGTAAACATATACAACTTCTTTATCGCCGCCTCCTGCCTCGCCGCCTTGTGTGGTTGGTTGTTGCTCAGAGGATTTTCCACCACCTTTAACATCTTGCATTGTATTCATTAAATCAGCCAACAATTGTGCTCTTGATGATTTCAATCCTTTTTGTCTTATTAAATAAACAGCAGCACCAGCAGTAAATGCACCTATACCCAAAGTAGTCAATACTGGAGACAAAGCTGCAATACTTGCACCAGCAGCACTTAAAGTTCCTCCACCAATTATTGGAGTTACCGCTCTTGTTACTGTTGATGTAAAAATATCACCACCAGCACCGGGAGCACCAGCACCTGACAATGGAATCGCTTGACCCAATGTTTTTGTAGCATTAGCTGGGGCAGCAATATTTGTTGCCCACCAAGTAGCAAAATTTGGATTACCAGCATCCCTAGCCATATTAATAAAATTTGTAGTTGGATTACCGGCGGAATCAAGTAATCCAGTTGAGTGCGATTTCATGTTAGCAATAAAATCTGAGACTTTCATACCAGAAATATTTGTACCGGGTCTTCCCATTAAAGTAGCCAAATGTTCAGTAACACCAAGTTTGTTTCCAGTAGTAATGACTCTTACAATTGATGATGCTGTACGTGCGCTTCTAAATAAACTTAGAAACCAAGATTGTTTTACAAGCCAACCAAAACCAACGCCTAATGCGCCTAAAGCAGCTAAAACTTTTGGTAATGTATTACTTGATAATCCCTTCATAGTTTCAGATTCTTTTGCATAATCTGTATTTTCTTGTTCTTTGATTAAACTTTCATTAAAATGTTTATATACATCGGATAAATCTCTATCTAATGTAACTTTAACCAATGACCTTAATGATGCAATTAAACCATTTGCTTCACTAGCGTCTAACTTTTTATCTTCAACAGCTTTTTTGATTGAATCATATAATGCCGCCATTTCAGTAGTGGCTTTAACGAATTCCTCTTGTGTTTTCATATTTGGGAATTCTGGGTATGTTTGTTTAAACTTACTCATAAATGCAGTTGATATTGTAGACTTTGCTAATTTTTCAATCGCTGCTTCTCTTTCAGCAGTTAGTTGTTTGGTAGCTTCTCCTCTGCCAATTATTTTTCCACCTTTTTCAATGCTACCAAGCTTGCCAAATTGATATTTAGCATTTTGCCAAGCAGATTTTAATTTATCATATATGCCTTCATTAAGTGGAAGATTATTATCTTTTGCATATTGAATAGCAACCAAAGTATGCCAATCTTGTTGTTTGGAAACTAATTCCAAATGGTTTAAACGAATTTGTTCATTCAATAAGTTTAAATCAAGACCAGAATACACAATATCTTTTTTCATTTATATAGTACCTTTATAATAACAAAATAAATAGTATTAAATTATCGTTTTTGCGCTTTTTCTATCTGTTCTGCTTCGCTTTTAATTTGGTCACCCAATCTCTTAAGGAACCAATTGCGAAGACCAACAGGCAAGTTATAAGCTTCAATAAACGACCAACCTCCATGATATTTCATCAAGAAGAATTGTTCATACATATCTTGTTGATATTTATCGCTTAGGCCAAAAAAAGTCCGCCGTGAATGGCAACTCCAATCTGGTTTCAAATGAGCAACCAGAGCACACAAAGTCGTGAGATAAATCAAGAGTTGGATTTATTAGTTTATATAAATCTCGGACGTATATTGAATCTTTAGCTGGAAGAAGTGGGATAGCTTGATGAAGTACTTTGGTATCTGTTACTCCATTGATAGATACAACCATAAGCTTTAATTGGTCAGAGAGCATTGTATCTAGGGCATTCTTAGATTCTTGTGCTTGCTTTTGTCTTTGTAGAATTACTTGTTCATCCTTACCAGACAATAATCTAATTTCAACTGGTGCATTAAGAATTGGAAGAGTACCAACAAATGTTCCTCTCTCGGTTGATTGTACGGATATTTCTTCTAATTGTTCTTGGGTTGCACCTTCATAAATTTTGCATGAGTCCAAATCAAATTCATATCCTTGAACCTTTGCACAGTTTGGACAAGTTGTTTTTGTATTGTATTCTGCACCATAAGCAGTTTTACGGGCAGCTACGATAATTGCATTTTTATCGCCAATCAAAAGTTGATCGAGCGTTATTCTTTTGTCTACAATAAGGTCTTGAAGTAATCTCTCAACTGCGATACCTTTCTTTAATAGATTTCTTGAAGTAAGAGTATCTTCATCTTTTGCTGTCATATATCTTATTTCAATTGTATCTTTTTGATATAGCGGGTGGTTCTCTGGGTAGAACAAACCTTTTGATGGAAGTTCTACGTGTTCGGTTGGTACTACGAAAGAAAGGGATTGCATGAGGGCTGCGGCAGCACTATCCTCTGCTTGTTTATGGTCTTGAGAGCCAAGGCCAAGTCTATCTAGGTTATTTCTCATTTATGCCTCTAATATATTATCCTGTAATTTCAGATGAATATGAACACCATTCTGGAACTACAGTAATTGAAATTTCATTTATATCGTCAGAACTATAATCAAAGGAACCAAAATCAACTTTTATTAATTTTGGCTTATGTATAACAAATATGTTTTGTTTATATGTAGAAGTTGATACAGCCTTTTGTTCAATAGAACCAGTAGCATTATTAATAGTTCTATCTTCTTGTTTTAATCCAAACAGGTCTTTGCCTTTAATATAATTATCGTTTGCAAATCTTGTTTCATTTACAATTTGTATCTTCTCGCAAAGATTAGGTAAATCAATTAAATTTGTTCTATTTTCTTGAAAATTTAAAATATCTTTAGGATCTCTATTTGGAACATGATGATAGGCTAAACTTCTTAAATAAGCAAAAAAGAAAGACCTTAAGTTTGGAGTTACGCTTTCCTCTTTTAAAGGTGCCATATCAGCAAAACTAATATTTATAGGTTCCCAATGAATAGGTCCATTTTGAAAATAATGAACATATTCATTCGCATATGCTCTTTCAAATTCTAAATTTAATTTTGGAGCATCTATTTTTTTAACAGAAAATGTCAAATTTGCTTTTGGACTTTCTATATCAATAGGTAAAAAAGCATTATTTGGAGTATATTCGCTATAAGCAAAATTGTTAAATATAGCTTTAAACTTAAATTTATTATTTGGTTCTGCTTTTTTATCAACCCAAAACATCAATCACCCTATTAGGTTTCTAACAAGGAATCGAATGTAGAAGCACCAGTTCCTCTTGTAGTCTTAAGGTCTGCCCAATCGTAGCGAATAGTAAGGGTTACATCGCTAATATCGTCTGAGCTATAATCAAGTTCTGCAAATGATATTTTCTTAATCCAAGCATTGTTAAGAGTCCAAGTTTCAAGTGCATTACCATCTGCATCAATTTGAATTATTTGGATTTGGTCGAATTGAACAGTAGCAGTTGACTTTGCAAATGTTCTCAAAGTACCAGCAGCGGAACCACCAGCAAGTGCAACACCTACGTTTGTTGGAGATTGATAACCAGATGCAAGAAGAACTTTATATAATGCTTCTGCTACATCTGTGGTATTGGCAGATACAGTTTCTGAGAGAGCATCGCCAGCACCACCAGAGCCAGCAGGGTCAACTACAGTAGCGGTGATTTCGTTCCAACTAGTTTGAGCAGGAAAATAAAATGTGTGACCTAAGAACTTATGAGAAGTTTCACTTATAGTTGCTTCTGGTTTGTTTACTTTCTTTACAATGAAAGAAGGAAGTGCGTCAGATGCTGCACCGAATCTAAGTAAGAATTTAAACTTTCTTTTTGGTTCTACACCAGCTTCATTCCAAAATGCCATGTTTTTATTTTCCTTTTAATATATAGTTCTTAGTCAACAAATGACGCGCCAGAATCTGTAATTGTAAAGTCAATTGCGATAAATTCAATTGCTCTTGCTGGTTTCAAATATATTTTAGCATATAAAATGTTTCTATCTACTAAATCTGGAGTTGTGGTAGTAGTATCAAGAATTACACGGAAGTCAGTTAAACCTAATCTGGATTTAACAGAAGAAAGGAATGGATTGACTTGGCCTAAGAATCTGCTCCAAGTTACTTCTACGTTTTGGTCGAAGAGAAGTATTGAAGCAATTTTTGAAACCTCTCTTTTTAGAAAGATAAGAAGTCTACGAACATTGATACGGTCAAGAGCAGAACGTGTTACTTGAAGTGTCTTTTGACCAAAGATAACAATACCTTCTGCTGGGAATTGAGCAATTGGATTGATGTTAGCTTCGTAAAGTGTGTCTCTATCTGTAGAAGTTAATCTATCAGAAACACCTAATACTGGAAGACCACCACGACCTTCGGAAAGACCACCACGGGTAAATCCTGCTGGGGCAAACCAAAGTTCTTGTGTTCTTTGACCATATGACATAGCGCCAAGAGCTACAACAGATGGTGGAACGAATAATACTTGGTCGGATATAGTGTCTCTAATTTGTACCCAAGGATAGTATGTTGCACCGTAGCTTGTGTTAAGACCTCTTGCTTGAAGTGTTTGGGCTACCGCTGTTGAAGTACCAGCGTATCTTGAAGTTTTTGAAGAATAATAAGCTTCACCTTCTGGAATATAAACATTTGGAAGATCGATAACTGCAAGTGCATCTGCTCTGTTTTCACAAGTCTCAATCAAGTTGGTTGTTAATGATTGATTTGTTAAGCCGGGAATAGATACGATATCGGTTACTAATGCTTCTGGATCGGAGATAGTATCGATTGCTCTGCGGTATGTGTAATAAACGTAATTTGTTTGTTCTGTTGGAGAAGAAGTCATTAAACTATTTCTTAATGGTTCTGCTTCTGTAATGTCAAATCCATCAAAACCATTATAAAGTGGCATTGTAAATTTGTTGTAACCAGCAGAAAGAATTGCACGATAACCAGCTTGTGAACCTGTTAATTCAGATGCCTTAGCAGTTACAGAAGTACCAGTGGCTCTTGAACCAGAAAGATATACATTTCCTGCTCCAACAGTTGCAGAACCAGATACATCATCAAGTGAAAATATAAATGAATATTCTCTGTATGTTTCATCGCCAAGATCGAATGCATCAGCACCAAATGTTGATGGGAAAGCTCTAGTTAAATCATAATAGCTTCTATCAAAGGTTGTATAAGCATCTTTCTCGCCAGTTGTAATACCAAAGTAGGCTTTTGTTGGTTGGGGAAGGCCACCAGCAGAAGCGGATTGTCTTAATGGTATTGATGGGAAAACAATTGTACCAGTTAAGTTGAGTGTTCCTTGATTTAGGAATTTACCAGATGGATTAATTGCCCTTGCAGCGGAAGCAGAAACTACTGTATTTGAAGGTATTGCGGAACCAGAATTAAATGTAAATCTTTTAATTCTTGGAGGTCCAAAGAAACCAAATGGAAGATAAGTTGGATCAATTGAACCACCATCAACGTCTGAATCCATTTCTACGCGAACATATTTAGAAACGTTAGGATAAGTTCCATATTCTCTTAATCTTCTATCAGTTTCGTTCCATTCAACATATTTATCGCCAATCTTTCTTGCGATATAATCTGGTGATATTGGATTGAGATTTACATTTGTATATACTTCAACAACTTTTGGTGCATTATCTGTATCAGTAGCTAATCTGATTTCTACTGTAAATGTACCATAATCATCAAAGTCTGTAGCTGGTGCTGTGATATCTTTGATAGAAACTTTTATGTTTCTTTGATCCCATTCGCCAGAATCAAGCGTTATAAATTTGAATAATTTTTGTTGTAGTGCTGGACTGTAAGAAGCTGTATTGGTTGATAAATCTTGAGCAATAACCCAACCAGTTTTTGAGGCTCTTGAAGCCATTCTATATTCGTTAAAGTTTATTGTACCACTTACTAATGGAGCAATAAATCCATAAGTAGCTGTTGTACCTAGTCCTACAACTTCATCATAACTTCTTTCAAAACTTTCACCTAACCAATAGTATTCTATATTTGTTGGGGAAGTAATTGCTGTATTTGTAAGAATTGGATTTGTATTGAATACTCTACGAATGTATTTATCAGAATCTGAATTAAGATTGAATACAGATGTATAAGTGCCAGATGGAGTAATTACCGAGGCTTTAAATTCAGCGTATGGTCCTGTAGATGGAATAAGAGCATTTGTACCAGATACATATGTGCTTCCAGAATCAGCTAATGTACCAGATAGAGTAATAGCACCCTCTGTTAGATACCATACAGCAGCAAGAGTACCAGTTACGCTTGAACCAGCAGAAGCAGATGGAATAACGAATAGACCGTAAGCACCACCACCAGAATCGGTAGAAGTAACGGCTGCTGTCTTCCAGCCTGCTCTAGCGGCAGCGGCACCTGTACCTTTTTGTGCGTCATTATTATTAGAGCTTTGATCACCCAATAATCTAACAATGTTTACAGCAGGAGTATTTCTTAACCAAGCTTGAGCCGCGAATGAAGCATAAGTTGGGCCTACGTAGTTACCATCACGCCATACATCATCACCAGAACGACCAGCGATTGGTTTACCGAATGTATCAATAAATTGTGCAAGAGAAGTAATATAAACAGGACGATTTGCTGGTCCTTTTTCAAAGCGACCAATTATTGTTGGGCCTACTTGGTTGGAGGTATTTGGAAGTTGAGAATTATCAATCTCTTGAACTTGAACACCGGGAGAAACGAATCTATATGAGGTTATAGCCATATTTTAAAAACTCCTGCTTATATATTATAATGTCAATAATAAATAGTGGAATATAAGCCAAAAATCATTTTATTCTCTATATTTAGATTTGTTTTTTGATAAATTGACAAAATCTATATCATCAGCCAAGATTACATGCTCTCTAGGTATTTTAACTTCAACAGCATTTTCTCTAATAACTATCTTTGGTTTTTCTTGGTTATCACCTTGACCAAATATTCTACCCAATACTTCAATCTCAATCTTTGAAGTATACATCTTTCTTTCTGTACCAAGATTAGAAGAATTATTAGTAACTCCAAAATCTCCTTTGATAAATGCTTCAAACTTATGTTTATCTTTTGAAGTAAATACAAAGTTTCTTGTATTACCATTTTTTGTAAAGAATGGAGTTATTATTTCATTTAGTTGTTGTATATAATCACATTTAATATGCAAGTTATACATAATATTTAAATGTATAGGAACTGGAACTGTTATGGTTTGATATACAACTTTGTCTTGTTTTTTATATTCTGTAGAGTAAAGTGGATATACTCTATTTATCCCATGTTTTTTGTTATCGGCATTTTGAAAGTTTGAAGTTTTAACTTGATTTACTCTTCTAGCAATTGTTACTGTTCCACCCTTTTCATCGTTAACTTCTCTAATATTTGCAGGAAAAGCACCTGTCTTTGAAGGGTCTTTGTTTATTGATAGTCTTTCAATTGATATAAGAGGAAGTTTTAACATACCAGATGAATCTCTTAAATCTTTATCTGCTTTTAATTGATAAGCTCTTTCTGCGGATAACCATATAATAGGAACCTTTTTCCATCCCTCGCCTGTTGTGGAGAATACATTCATATATTCATTTATCCACTCAAAAAAAGCTTGATCTATTGTTTCTATGTTTGAAGGATTAAAATCCAATTCTTTTGTTTCTATCATTGGTTAACCTACAAATATATTAAATGGAACTTTAGATGCTATTTTTTGTAAATTCTCAGCATCATTTGCTGTTTGTTCTGTTAACTTACTGTAAGTCATTTTTTCTAACATAGCCTTCAATTCTTCTCTTAATTCTTTTTGTTGTTCTTTACCCTCTGCTATTAATGCAGTACCGTTTAGAGTTACAGTTTCGCCGGGAATTGGAATAGAAGCAAACTTAGAGCGTACTTGACCTAATATTTCTTTACAGAGAGCCAAACAGAATCTACGAATCCATTGTTTACCAATTGAATTTATATTTTCATATGGTATATTCGCAAATGGAAGTGTATTCATGTTATTGATACTATTAGCAGGATTAGTATCAGCATCGTTATTTGATTTTTTCCACCCATCTTCTTCTACACTAAAATCAACCCAAAAGTACTCTGGTGTAAATGAATTTGGTACAGGAAAGATTCTTATTTTATTATTTATAATTTCATATGAATAATGAGAGTTTCTTGTATAAATAGAGGTTTCATAAGCCATTGCTTGAAGTTTATTATGCCATGCTGGGATAACTTCAAATGTGCTGTCATCTGCATATTGACCATATGTGGACAAATTACCAATTACGTTTAGACCACCGTAGTAACCAAAGAATCTCCACATTGATGCTGGTGTTTTATAATAGAATCTTCTTATTGTTATCTTTTTACCAGCTAATGAACCCGAAAAAGGCACTGGTCCACCAGAAGCTGGGTCGTAATTATTAAGAGAGGCAGATTGAATAATTTCTTGAATATCGTAATCTTGTACTTCATCAATAATTGGTATAGAAGCAGAATAAATTGATGAATTCATGCCAATACCAGCTTCTTGAGCAAAAGCATCGCCAAAGTGTCTTAAATAATCTAAATTATATTTTGGATATGCCAACTCTACTTTACCACCAATATCTGTTGTTAATTCGCCTATGTGATCAAATGTACCAGTTGTCTTACCAAGCAAAGTTGGTAAGACATTTTGTGCTTGATGTATATTAACAAGATATGAATATTCTAATACAGATTCTTCATATGCTGCATAAACATTACCGGGAGTTAACTCAATATCTAATATATCCCCACCTAACTTTTTATATACATAAGCAATTTGATCTGAAGCACCAGATAGAAACGAGACAGAACCAGAGTAAACTGCAAATGGTAAGTATTGTGTAACTTCTGATGGACTTCCAGTAACTGGTAAAACTATTGCACTTAAAGTACTTTGTGGAAGTAAATTTGGAACTGCCATATATTATTTATTTCCTTATGAATGTAAATAGTAATAAATAAAATAAAAACCCCCCGATATTTCTACCGAGGGGTTTTACTTGCTAATAGTTCTTAGAAACTATTATGCGCCGCTTTCACCAATGAGGCCACGGACGACAACAAGACCGTACATATCTGGTCTTACCATTTTCTTAGCATAACGAGTCATTACGCCTTTACGTGGTACGAAGTCCTCTTGACCAAAGATGGTTGGAGTGATTTGAAGTGGTACGTATGGGGCATATACATAGCCGCTTTCAAGGAAGGAATTACCCTTACGACCTACGAGGATTACGTTACGGAGGAAGTCGGCTGCAACGTAGATATCAAACTTTTTAGAGATTGAACCAACGTTTACAACACCCATTTCGCCTCTCTCGTCATCAGCAGTAACTTTAGCTCTAAAGCCAGAAGTAAACTCAAGGACATTTGCAACTTCTGGACCACATACGATAAAGTTTGCACCACCACGTAGAGTCTTTCTGTGGATTTGTGCAGAAACGTCATTGATGGTTTCAATAAGGGTTTCATACCACATAGAGACAGTACCTGTAAAGTCTGGTGCTTTAGCTGATGCACCAATTTCAGCACCAGTTGTACGATTAACGAACAAGCCGGGTGAACGTGACCAGTAGAATGTACCAGCGGTTGCGCCTTTGATAAGGTCTTCCATAATTTCACGATCAATTTCAAGTGCTACGTGTTCAGAAAGAATTGAAGTAAGTTCAACTTCTGCATCAAGATTGTGATAAGCATTAAGGTCTTGACCGAGTTCTGGGGACCATTTAGCCTTGAGCTTTTTGGTTATAGCAGTTACAGAAACTGAATCAACTTTGATATCAATTTCTGGAATGTTTGTATTAGCTTCAAGACCCCAAGTTGAAGTACCAACAATTGCACCAAGAGCATCAGTACCGGCTGGTGAAGTTGCAAATGCATCTGTTATTGGGAACTTGGCAATTACGTTTGCAGCTTGTGTGCCGATAGAAGAGCTAAGTAGATTTAGAGAAACATCTGTGTTTGCTGATGGTGTAAATATAAGGTAGGTCTTACCATCTGTTCTGGTAGTAGTTGTAGAGCCTACAGTGATATTGTTACCAAATTGTGTAAGTCTTCTTACTTGACTACCGGAGAGTAAAGAAGTTGAATCGGCTACGATTGCAACCAAGTCTCTCTTATTGAGTTGGGCAAATTCAGTATCTGTAACTACGGAAGCTACAAGCACTCTTGTAGTACCAGAAACGAAATCAGCATCATAACGAACCATTTCATCAAGACCAGTTACAGTGCCTGCACCAAATGTACCAGAGGCAACGATTGTGAATGCCATACCAGTATTAGAACCAGTTGGAGAAGAATAGCCGTTATTAAGTGAGAAGAAACCCTTTTCAGCACTTGAACCATCTAGACTAACGCCGCCTGTAAGTTGACGACCAACAACACCTTGAGCATAAACAGATTCGCCAGAAGAGTATCCTAATCTTGAACCAGTGTCATTTGATATTGTAAAGTCAAGGAAGAAGATAAGACCAGATGGAAGGCTCATTGGTTGTACTGAAACTAGATCATTAGCAACTAATTGAGCAAATACTCTGCGAACGATTGGGAATGCTACGGAAGCAAAACCTTCTACGTCGCCAGCAGACATTGATGAAGACTCACGGAGGAGTTCTTTGGCTTGGTTTTCAAGAAGAATGGCCATGCCAGCACGTTTACGGTCGTCAGAGATACCTTCAAGAAGACCTGTTTTTTCCCATTTTGCAAGAAGGGCTGCACCTTCTCTTTGAAGGTCACGGCTTACCATGCCTTCAGTTAATTTTTGAACAATAGACATATTAATTAACTCCTTAAATAATTATTTTTTGATACCTGCTAAAATTTGCATTCTCTCAAGTTCTGGACGATTTGATTGCTCGTTATTGTCCTTTTTTGAGATTGAAGATAGAACATTTCTTGTTACTGCTTCGTTCAGAGATTTTGGTGCTGTGTTATTAAGGATTGCACTTCCTACTGCACTTTGAAGTGTTTCAAAAATTGTTTTTGCTTCGTCTGGTGTTTTAGCGTTTGAAAGCGTTTCGACAATCTTATTCTTTTGTCGCTCATTCAAGGAGGCGTTGCTTAAAACGCGGTTTGTATAAAGAAGCTTGGCGTTAGACAAAGCAAATGCGTCCAGCTTCTCTTTCAAGGTAGAAACAGCAGATTGATATTGTTTTACCTTATCAGAAAGTTGAAGAGCAGCAGAAGCTACTTCTTTTATTTCTTTCTTAAGTTCTTTTTCTGATTTCATAAGTGCAATAGATTTATCTTTTTCATCTTTTAATTTTTGTTGCAACTTAGAAATTTGTAAATGGTGTTTAGCGTGGTTGGTTGGGTCAAATCCATAACTTGAACCCTTATACCCTAAATCATTGTGTTGTGGATCGAGTTGACCTAATGATACTTGTGTTTCTTCTTCAAGCAATTCCTCATCAATTTCATATTCTTCTTCAACTGATTCTAATAATGATTGGTCAAGTTTGAAAATTCTTTCTTGCATTGGAGCACCTGTCATTGGTGAAGACCTTACTTGATTCATTGTTGGAGGAGTATTTGGGGAAACTACATTACCATATAAATCTTCTCTGCTCATAAGATTAGAATCATCCTCTTGTGGAACAGACTCCATATTAGAGACTTCATCAGCTAATTGATTAACATCCAATTTTATCTTTTGTTGATCTTCTTCATCTGGACAAATACATAACTTTTGATTATCTGTATGTGCCATGTTTACACCTTTTATTTCTGAACCATCGCTTGCAGGAGTAGTAGCTAAATCTGGTGCTGGTACTTCTTCTTGTTCTAGAATATTTTTTAGGGCTTCTTTAATTTCTAAAGAATATTTTTCAAGGATTGAGGTTTCTGCGTTTTTTAATGCGGCGTCTTTAAGAGCTGTTGCATCAATAATAGCTTGTTCTAGCAAAGAAGACATTAATAATACTCCAAATATATAATAATCAAAAATAAATAGTATTACTTATTAGAAAATACCAAAAATGTTAAATTAATGATTGAAAAGACTTAGCTCTCGTAATAATTTGTTATTTTAATTTTTGAATTTGAATAAGAATCTAGGGATAACATAGTAGAGGCTCCAGCAGCGCACACTTTAGGCTTTCTTGAATCTAAAAGAGAGCCTAAACTGATTGTTCGGTGCTGTCATGATGTAATAAGAGCTTCCAAGGTAGGCGTATTGTGCTGGAGCATGGGCTATTATTCTAAATTGTGTGGATGAATAAGGTACCACGTAGTTATTGAAAGATGAGTTGCCCTCCTGCGAAACGATGCCCGTGGCACCTATCATCTTATTGACTTCAACAAATCCGCTTAAGGTGTTTAACTGAGTGTTCGTGGGGTGTATTGTCGTGTTGAACTGGTAGCCCCCGGGCAGCGTGTACAGGTAGTTGCCATTTCCTGCCGTGGCACCAGCCGAGTTAGCTGCAAAATAAGACGCTTCCACACGACACCACCCACTTCCATCATCGGTAAGCTGTATGAAATCTTGGATTTTTGTCGTGGCTTTGGACGGTGCCGTGGTGGTGGCACCGATTGTAAGCGTCTGTGTGACGTTAACCTGTAAAGAGGAACCATTACCAACTAACAAGGATGCGCTTAATTGTGAGGGAGTTAGTGAAGCTACTAAATTTCCTCCAACATAGAAATCAATTTTATCATTACCAAAATCTATTTTAGTATTTCTTTCTGGGTCATCAGCAGCAACTAAATCACCAATTATTTGAGTTTGTTTGTTATAACCATAAGCCATAACATAAATAGTATGATATAAATAAAAAGGGTGGCACCCCCGAAAGGATGCCACCACATTTTTGCGGATTCTAATAATCCAAATACAAGATAAGGATTAGAAGACTAACCAGTTGGAGCCGTTTGATACTAACATGACGGCTGCGAATGGAGATTCAAGAACGATTGAGGAAACACCATCAATTGTTTGTGAACCAGAAGCAGCTACAGTAACAGCATTAGAACCACCTTCTGATTTTTTGATTTTGAGCATTTGACCGCTTTTGCTAACAGCAGTTGGAAGAGTGACGGTAAATGCAGCTTCAGCAGCGTTACAGAAGACGACAGAAGCAGTAGGAGTTGCTGCACTAGTTAGAGTTTGTATTGAATCAGCTAGTGAACCTTCGACAGCACCAATGAACTTGGAAGCCTTGAGTTCAAGTGATGATACGAATGCGCTGTTTGTGTCTGAACCATTACCAACTTGGAAGGTAGCAAGACCAGCACCAATGGTGAAGCCTTGGCTGGCTGAAAGTGCTACAGCACCGTCAGCAATTACGATGTTTGAGTCTTCTACAAGTAAGGTGCCAACAGAAGCTGAGAACGTATTACCTGTAACAATTAAGTCACCTCCGACGGTTACAGTACCAGAGAAGGTTCTGTTACCAGAGATTGTGCTCTTAAGGGCTACTGCGTCATCAGAAATTTCAAGAGCATCACTATTTACGGCTACGTCAAGATTTACTGAACCACCAAGAGATACTGAGCCGCCACCAGAAAGACCACTACCAGCAGTTACTGTTACTGAACTATTTACAAGTTTAGCATTTTCGATAGAGCCAGCAAGTTTAGCGTTGGTAACAGCCGAATCAGCAATCTTAGCGGTAGCTACTGCGCTAGCACCAAGTTTAGCCTCTGTAACAGCCGAGTCTGCAATCTTAGCGGTAGCTACTGCGCTAGCACCAAGTTTAGCCTCTGTAACAGCCGAGTCTGCAATCTTAGCGGTGGTGACGCCGCTATCTTTGACTCTTAAAGAATCGGAGTCAATTTCAATTGAAGATGCATCAACATTGACACTAAGAATGCTTACATCACCAAGAGCAGAAGCAACGAATCCAAGACCACTGCCAGCAATAGAGCTAGAAATAGCAACGAAATCGTTTTTGATTGCTAATGCACCTGTTGCCTTAACATCAAGTACGCCAAGAGTGAATCCAAGACCTGCACCAGCTACTGAAGCTGAAAGTGCAACACCTACTGCTCCAGCACCAGTGTATGAGAAATCAGAAAGACCGCCGTTAGCAGCATTAGAAAGTGCTCCAAGGGTTCCACCAAGAGATATACCAGAGATTGTGCTAAAGGCAAGTTTAGCATTTGCAATAGAACCAGCAAGTTTATCATTGGTAACAGCCAAGTCAGCAATCTTAGCTGTAGTAACATTTGCGTCTTTGATTTTTGCAGTTTCAACTGCGTCAGCAGCTAATTTAGCTACTGTAACAGCCGAGTTAGCTAATTCATCTGTACCGATTTCTCCAGCAGGAAGAGAAACGGAACCTGTAACGGTAAGACCACCAGAATCAACGGTAATACCTTCCTCTGCTACCATTGAACCAGAATGTCTATATGTACCTAACGAAAATTTATAAGCCATATATTATATACTCCTTGTTGTAATGAAAAAAGACAACACTTTATGAGAACATAAAATGTTGCCCCTTCCCACAATAATTAGTATTGACAACTTAGAATGACTATGTTATATAAAATAAATTTTTAGTAGATAAACCACTTACTAAGACCGTCAGTATATACACCCAAAGAGGCATACGGAGACTCAACAACTATATTTGCTTGACCATCAATTGTATCACTTCCACTTGTTTGAACTATAATATTATTTTGATTACAATTACCAGTTTCATCTTTTATTGTAAATGCTCTGCCAGATATGGAACCAGATGCTAAAGGAAGTTGAATTATAACAGAACCTGTAGCACCAAGCGTATCGACACCAATAAAATAGTTAGATAATAATAAATTGTGTGATGAAGAAACAACTACTCTATTTAAAATTGTAGATTGTGCAGAAATAACAGAAGCGGTTAATAATCCAGTAGATACTTTATTAATAAATGTTTCTGTACCTAATGCTGTAGTTCTTGATTTACTATATTTATATGACATTAGAAAATGAAATATCCTGTTGTGTCTTTGTAAATAGATATAGAAGACGAATCTATATCTAATGTTGTAAATGGTTCTAAATCTATTTGTTCTCCAGAAGATGCCGAAACTGTTATAGTATTTATATCTGCCAACCCAGCTATATCTTTTATAACATATACTTTTCCATTATTTACTGTAGTTATTGATGGAAGTGTAACAACTATGCCAGAATAATTTGTATCTACACCAATAAAATAATCATCTGTATCAATTGTATAACTTGATGTTATTACTCTAGTATTAAATGTAATGTTTGATGCAGATATAGCAGTTATTGATTGTCCATTTAGGAATAAACTGCCTGTAATATTAACTGCTCCTGTTACATTCAATCCGCCATTTAGACTAGAAAGACCAGATACAGTCAGAGTATTAAAAACTCCATTTATTGCTACTCCACCACCACCACCATTTGGACGAACAATACCGTTTCCACCATATGTAGGAGTTGCAGTAGTGGTTGTTTCTTGTTTTGTTGCAATAGTATTAGCAGTAAATTGAGGGTTGAATACTCCTTCTCTGGCTCTTATACATTTTGCAACAACTTCAAATTTATTTTCTGCTTGACCAAATAATTGTTTTGGTTCTGCTGTAGATACTATTTCATAATATCTGTTACCATACAAAACATAATCACCTTCACGAACAAATAAATTTTGATCTTCTGTTAGTCTACGTTTGTGAAAATGAATTTCAATACTTGTTTGTTTGTCAATACCTAGCGTATCTGTAAACAAATTAGTTTGACCTTCCCATTTAATAAGTGCATGAACTCTTACAGGTGACAGAAAAGTTTTTTGTATTGCCTCACCGTAAATTGGATGGAACGGAGAACGGTCAATATCAATAGCAAAATAAGCTATTTGTTCTCCAATAACCCTCTCAATTAATTCATCATTTACTTGTTTGACGAAATCTTTTTCTTTCTTACCAGTAAATAATGGAGGAGGAGGATTTGCAAGTTGGGTCCAAGCAGTATCTGATTTTTTTTGACGCGCCATTACTTATAAATAGAACAAAACATTATATTATTCTATTAATTGAGGATATTCTCTTGTTACTATTATGGGCCAAGTTGTATTATCTTTTAATTCTTCTTTAAGATAAGGAGGAATTTCTAAGTAAATAACTGCAACACTATTTTGTTTTGCGAATTCTCCTGCTTGTTCTAGTGTGCTTCCTACAGCAACAACCACTTTTTCTTCTTGTATTACTATTGGCATTTTAACTCCTAAGACGTAACAACTATTGCAACGGAACCAGAAGAGCCAGGATTTCCGCTTCCACCACCAACAACACCAGAACCACCAGAACCACCATTGGCTGTCACAACTCCGTATGATGTTGATTTAGTTATCAAACAAACTAAACCACCACCACCACCACCGCCACCAGCAGCAGCACCAGCAGAGCCACTTGCATTACCGCCATTTCCACCGTTAGCAGAAATACGACCATTGTTAGTTACATTTTTTGCTGCTACCCAAACCACACCTGCACCACCACCACCGGCACCAGACGCAAGTGCGGGATCAGCAGTTGCACATCCACCAGAACCACCACCAGAACCACCATTAAATGAACCACCAGACCAGCGACCATCATACCATCTGCCGTTCCATTTTTGATTTGGACTTGGTGGTGTTGCTGACCCACCTGTTCCACCACTTCTTACACCAGCAGTTCCACCAGCACCACCAGTTGGTGGAAGACTCAATACATTTAATGAACTATTACCACCAGAACTAGCACCATTAACACCCGCAGCAACAGCATTAATAATACCATTTCCACCGTTACCTGCGCCGCCACCAAGATAATTTCTTACAGATAACAAAACACCACCTGTTGTTCCAACAGGTACGTTTCCATCGTCATTTATCGATGCAGAAGCTGCAATTGTTAGTGATTCTTTAACATAAAGTTTAAATCCGTTTGGTTTAAAACTTCCAGTTCCAGTAATGCTTAGATTATCATAATAAAATTCTCTACTTGCTGTAAAAGAACCAGTAATTGTTGCATCACCATCACTACCATCGCCAAAATATCCAAGTCCATATGTTGATGATAATACATCGCCAGAAGTAACGATGTAATCTGTTCCACTTAATGTTTTATTAAAAGTTGCCATTATGTTAATCCTATAATGTAAAATCCATCAACACCATTTGATATGATTGTTGCACTACCAGATGTGCTTGAAATAACTAAGCTTGTTGCTCCATCAATAGTTTGTGAGCCGCTTGGTTTGACACGAATATTATTAGTTGCTGCGTTTCCACCAATATCTTTAAATATCAATGTTTGCCCAGATGGATAAGAAGTTGCATTACTTAAACTTGCAGTAATTACGCTTCCTGTTGAACTAACACCAACAAAATAAGAAGTTGTTGGTACAGTAAAGCTTCCAGTATAAGTTGAATATCCACCCTTAAATGCACCAGAACCTAATATATTTGCACCGATTGTAGCATCATTAGAAACAAATAAATTAGATGCTGTTATTGTAGAACTAGTAACTACGCTAAATTGTCCTGTTGTTCCAGAAACTAATCCATCAGTTGTTAAACTTACATGGGTTATAGTACCATTTGTGTTGGTTACTGTAATTGGTGAGTTTCTTGATTGAAGACCTCCAAACATTCTTGCTTGTTGCGAGAATATTACATTTCCACTTGGGAAAGAAACAATACCAACACCTCCAAATTCAATAGCTTTTGTATCGGAAAAATCACTTATATATGCGTTACCAATTACTAAATCACCATATATTTTAACATTACTTCCGGTTAACTCTATAGCTGGTATACTGCCACTAGATTTGATTGTATTCCCAACAATTGTTATATCCCCGCCTACTGTAGTATCGCCAGATGTTGATAAAGTACCAGTTAAATTAAGTGTATTTGTAGTATAATCAAACGTTAGATTACTAGATCCACTAAATGTAGAACCAGAATTAAATTGGATTGCTTTATTATCTGCACCGGGAGTACCAGCGGATATACCAAAATAAGTTGAAGCAGAAACAACAGAAGAAGAAATGACGCTAAATTGTCCTGTCGTCCCAGACACTAAACCAGCAGTTGTTAAATTTACATGGGTTACAGTACCATTTGCATTTGTTACTGTAATTGGTGAGTTTCTTGATTGAATACCACCAAATGCTCTTACTTGTCCACCCATTACAGAAATACCAGATATATCTATTGTAGAGGCAGTTATATTTGATGAAGTAATATTAATGAATTGTGCGTTTGTTCCACTTACAAGAGTAGTATTATATATGCTTCCTGTAAATTGATGTGTGTCAGAAACGTCGTCGCCAAAGATTGTGGAACCAGATTTTAATATTTGTGAAGAAGAAACAATTAAAGTGTCTGCTCTCAAAGTACCAGTTAAGTAAAGTGTATTAGTTGCTGGATCGAAAGTAAAATTAGATGAACCAGATAATACTTGTGATCCAGAATTAAATTGAATAGAATTAGTTGGACCATTAGCGACCGCACCAGTTATAAGACTATTGACATAAGCCCAACCAAATCTACTCATTTTATCCTACTCCTACAGAACCAGACCAACTATTTCCAACACCATTAGGGCCAGAATTAATTAAATGTGATACACCAATATTTGATAATTCAGCAAAAACAGAGGCACTTGTTGGAATTGCAGTATGGGACAATAAATAAATTTCAGATACTTTTACTTTAAATTCTTGTGTTGGAAAATTAGTTGCTGAAGTTGCAGCAGGAATTATAAAATAATTTGTTCCTTTTACGCCATTAGATGAAAAACCAACTCTTAATGGTGAAGCGGTATTAACATTAGATACAAATATTCTTTGTGTAACATCTGGGAAAACAACCCCTGTTGGAGTACCAGATGAAGCGGGAGCAGCTAAACTTGAAGTAGCATATGGAATACCAGATACTTGATAAGAACCAACATTTGATATACCTACACCATAAGGATAATTTTGAGACATTACTTTTTTCCTCTTTTATTATTTAGTCTCTCGTTTGAATTTATTTTTTGTTCAAATTCGAATCGACGTTTTCTTTCTTTTTTAATTGCCGATAAATGTGCTTTTCTTTTTGTTACAGAAGGTTTTTCATAATATCTTCTATTTCTTACTTCTTCTATAATTTTTTCTTTTTTACACTTTTTCAAAAATCTTCTTAACATTCTCTCAAAACTATCAAAGTTATTAGAATCTACCTTGACGTTTGTATGAGTATTTCTCTTAGACATATTTACCTCTTATTTTTTTATTTTCTTTTAATTGACTACTAATTTCTTGTGATGCTACAGTTGGTGCTACTGTTTCATACATAAAAGCCGGAATAGTTAAATCACCATATAAATTTTTTAATTCTTGTTCAATCTGCGACCCATCTTTTATTTTATCATCCCAATAATCTAATTGTAATGGGTCAAATGTAAGTGTTCTTAATTTTTGTGGTTTATTTACGTCTGTGTCAACATACATAACACCAGTTTGTACATCTAACTTTTCTAAATTTCTTTGTACTTCAACTGCCATACCGGCAACTGTTTGATCTACTGTTGGTAAAACTCCAAAAGAACCCTCACCAGTAGCAATCGTAGTAATGATCTGATTACCTTCCCTACGCATATCAGTAATAAATTTGTCTGATAATGCAAGTTTTACTGTTTTTATGTCAAGTTCATCCAACACTTTTATTTTTTGGTCAAATACTTTATCTTGGTCTTTTTCGGTTTTATCAACACCAACGACCAAACCAACTACAATTTTTTGTGCGGTTTCATCAGTAACACCCATTTCTGTTAAAGATTGTATTTTTTCATCAACTTTATCGGATAACATCATCATTTTTTCGTTTTCTATTTTATCAATTTTTTCTGCTTCTGCTTTTGCTAAATTAGTATTAATATTTATTGCAGCGGTTATTGCGCCAACTGCTGCCGCCCCAGCAGCTATTTTTTTTATAGTATTAGAAGTTTGATTTACTTTTTGAGTATCATCTTTTTTTGTTTTAATACCTTTATCTTCCAATACTTCAATTAGTTCTTGGCGAATCAGTTTTCTAATTGTGCTTTCAGATAAATAAAGTTCCATTATACTAATACCTTATAATTGTTTCCAACCACCAGTCATTCTAAGCAATCCAGAAATATCAACTCCAGAATCACTTGGGTCTATTCCTGCTAACGGTGAAGCTTTAGAATCTGGTGTTGTAGATTCATTTAGAGCAGCTTTATTACTTAGAGGTTTTGTCCCCTCAAAAACATTTACACCTATTTTAGACATTAGAGTGTCTTCAAGCTTCTTACGTCTTGCAGCAGCTTCTTCATTTGATTCTAATCTTGCTGCTTGTTTTTTTGGTTGTTGTTGAACCGTTCTTTGTTCTGTTACTATCATTGGAGTTACAGATTGCGTTCCTTTCATGACTTCGGACACAACAGAAGATAAAATACCTTCTTTGATAAGGCATTCATACACTAATTCTTTTACAATTGGTTTTAGGGCTATTTTTAATTCTTTTGGATTCATTATACACTCTACAAAATAAATAGAGAGTAATACCATTTAGATACTACTCTCCATGATTTTTTTAATTAAAGATACTATTTTTTAGCTGACTTGACGCCTTTTTTGCCAAAGCTATTATCATATACATTAGCTACTTTGCCTTTCATACCACCACGTTTTCCAGACATTTCGCCTTTTTTCATTTTAGCCATTTTTGTTTTCTTAGCTTCTGCAAGTTGTTGTTCAAGTGAAGCAATTTCTGCATCAACTGGATCAACTTCTTCTACTTCTTCTACTTCTTCACCTTGTTCTGCCATAAGGGCTTCAAGTTCTTCTTTGATTAATTTTACCAATACATCTTTAGTTAGTGTCATAATAATACTCCTTTTATTTTCTATTAAGCATTTCTTTTATAATTGCATCAATTCTATTTGTTTTTTGAATTGATTCATTTCTTGGAGACATAAACGCTCCATGTGTTGAGGGTTCGGAAACCATATCAAAACATATAAGTTGAAAATCGTCTTCTACAATTGTATCGCCTTTACTTTCTCTTACGGAACCAGTACCTCTTGAAGAAATACCGATTTTAACATTAGCGTTTATAAGTTCCTTCAATACTTGACCAGATGGAGTGTTTAGAACTTGCATCTTTCCCATAACATCTTTTCCATTCCACCAAACTTCTGTAACAAGGTGAGAAACATTTCTAAGATTAATAACTGATTGGTCTGGGTGGTCTAGCTCTCCTAATGCTCTTCTTTCTTCAACAAGTTTCTTATAGTTTTTCATTTCACGTTCAAGAATAGTGTGAGGATAGACTCTTCCATTACCGTTTCTTACGTCAGATCTTTGCATAACGCCAGAAAGAATAAGACCACCTTCTTTTATAAAACGTTTATCGGATTCTGTTAATACATCATCACAATAACCATTTGGACATAATTCAAAATATTCTGTTAAAAGTTGTTTAGACATTTATAATTTAATTCCTACGGCCAAGCCGTTTTCCTCTGCAACACAAGCGGACAGGCTGTAAAGCCCACTTGCGAACCCAAAATGTTTTATAGTTAGTTGTCATTATCAACCTCAGTCTAAAATTAAATAGTATATTTAATTACTATTTTCTTTATTCATTTTAATATTTATACCAAAATCCGTAAATAACATGCATAAAGCATATGATGTAGCAGAAGAAATAAATCCTGCTTGTAATATACCGCATTCTAAATCAAAAAAGAATAACCAATGAAAAACACCTACCCAAAATCCAACACACATTGGACATTTGAATAATTCCCCAAAAAAACCTTCTTTTGGTCTTACTTTGTCAAATATTGTTCCGTACACTAATATTTGTGTAAAACCCCAACAAGCAAGAATAAAATAAAGTAAAGACATTACTCACCAAAATAAGAATAGTTATAAGCATTTTGTGGTGTATTAATGGATTGTCCAAGAACACCTTTTCTTTCTTTTTGTTTAACATCACCAAGTTCTGTGCTGTTTGCAGCATCTGGTTGAGTTATTTCTTGTTCAAATCTAGAATCAAGTTGCTTCTCATAAGCAAAGATTGGCATTTCATCTTCAATAAATTCTGTAACCATTAGAAGAGCAGATTGAAGAGCACTTACTTCTTCAACGGCTGAGGTAAACATAGTAGCTTCCATACTTGAATAAATGTTTCCACCTTGTATTGAAGCTGGGTCTATGATACCTTTTTTATATAGAAAATCAAAAAGTTTATTTTGAGCATAATAAGTTCTGTCGCCCATTGAATCTTTTGAAAGGGCAAGAATCTTGTTCTTTTGTGGCATTAAAATAATATCAATTAATGGATGGTCACGTACAATATAATCACCATTTAAAGAACGTCTGACATTAAGTTTAATTTCTAATTTTGGGTCTTGAAGATCCTCAATCTCAGCATCTCTATCAAATTTTATTTTAATCTTTGCCATGTTCTATTTCCTTCGCTAACACTTGCAAATAAAGAACATCTTCAAGATACTTACCATCAATTTGTCTTGCTCTGAATGATTCAATCATTTGGATAACAATAGGAGCATTGTTGGACATTTTGATTTCTTCAGAATTTAAAACAATAGATTTTATTCTTCCAATTTCTTCGTTTAGATAAATTTTAAATTCTGTATCAACACCATCTTGGGCTAATATATAATTTGTGAGCAATGCCTTTTGTTCTTCCAAAAGAGTTCCATTGTATTTTTCATTAAATTTCTTAATAAATGTTTTAAATACAATATTATCAATTGGTTGAAGATTTTTTGATTCTTGGTCTTGTGAAGTTAAAAACTCAACCAAATTTTGCTCAAGCAATATTCTTGTTTTTAGTGGAATATCTAAATCAAATATTTGTGAGATAGTAGCTAAATTTTTATAATTTGGCATGAAAGTTTGAAAAACAGATTTACCAACTGTTTTGTTAACTTGTGAAATTAATCTGCTTTGCTCATTGAAAATATCGTGTTGATTTAGAGAAACATAGACTCTTTTTGATTCACTTATAATTGCTGTAGCATATTCTTTTTCTACGCCTTTAGTTTCATAGAGTGAACGATATAAATCAAGTTCTCTAGCTAGTGGTCTACCAGTTGAGAAGAATTCCTTTATGATTGATACTAAATGTTTTTTTAGATTTTCATTTTTCTCAACAGTAGCTTTTGTTAGTTCTCTAACCAAAGCCTCATAAAGAAAAGCGGTATTTCTTTTCTTATTGTGCTTTAACTTTGGCTTTTCTTGCATTATCTGATTTCTCCAAACTTTCTAATAGTTTTTCTATCTCATAACTAGATTGAAATAGTTGTCTTTCTTCTTCTAATATATAGTTTTCATTATCTTGTTGTTCACTAAGAGAGCCTTTTGCTAGTGAATTAAACTCTCTTTTACCAGCATAAAGTTTATCAATTCCTGCATAGCTTTTACCGCCAGCAGAAAGATAAGAATCTACTCTTTTACCACTTCCTCTTTTATCGATTGAAACTGGTTTATAAACGTGTCCTTTGCCATTTGCTGATACGTGTGATGGTTTTCCTCCATAGGAATCATCACGCTTACCAGTTGGCTCTCCAGCGGGGGCTTCTCCTCCTGCTGGTGGTGTGGCTAATAGAACTCCTTCTTCGCCACCACCCTCTTCTCCTCCACCACCTCCAGTAGCCTCTCCACCGCCCTCTGGTGCTGCTGGGGCTTCGCCACCTCCCGTTTCTGCTGGTGGGGTAACTCCGCCCAATCCTCCGATACCACCACCGCCTCCACCGCCTCCAGCGGGTTCTTCGGCAGTACCAATAGCTTCAAGGGATTTAGCCAATTTACGGTCAAAGTATTGTTCACGTTGAATTCTGACAAACTCTTCGTCAGATAACCCAAATATAGTTGAAACAATCCAACGTTTGCTAAAGAATCCTTCAGTAGCAGCAGAGGCAATATCAAATTTAACTTTCCAATGTTCAAGCTCTTGTAGGGCAGCAATTTTTGAAGGATTGCTAAGAGAAAGCTTAAATGATATTAAATCGCTTCCTCTAAATCCAAGAGTATACAAATGAATAATACCAATCTTTTCTAATTCGGAAACAACTACTCTTTGAAGTCTTTGAATAGTTCTGGCAAATCGAATATCTTTTTGTGCTAGCGTAGCTTTATCTTCTGCTGCTCCTTCACCTCTTGAAAGGTAAGACATTGGCACCTTTAGAGCAGAGAATAATTTATCTCTTAAATATTTTACGTCTTCAATTGCAGAAGTGAATTGACCACCGGGTAGGGACTCAATTTTGGTTGAACCTGCTCCACCACGTACAGGGATGAAATAATCTTCATCTACAGACATTGGGTTGTAACGTAAATCAACACGACCAGTTTGTGGGTCAACTACTTGATTTCTTTTCATACTAGTAGTAACTTTTTGCATATATTGTTCTACTTCATTTGGAGGAATGCCACCAACATCAATATAGAATACTTTTCTTTCTGGGGAACGTACAACTCTGTATGCCATCATTGCATCTTCAAGAAGTGTAAGTTGTCTGAAAATTCTTCTTGCAGGGTCCAAAACCGATGTACCATATGGAGAATACTTATCGTTTCCAAGAATTCTAAAGTGTGCTATTTGCCAATTTTCAAAAGTTATACCACCAGAATTCCATTGGAAGGTAACATAATTTGGATTTGTTTTGTCTTCTCCCTCAAATCTTTCTATTTCACTTGTTGGTAAACCAATTGCATTTTTTACACCTACTTGTTCATCAATATCAAGATATAAAAAGTAATCTCCAAACTTGCACATATTTCTACACCAGCTATAAAGATTAGATTCAAGATTTAAAATTTTAAAATAAAGGTTTTGAAGAATAAATTTGATTTCTTCATTTGGACAACTAATCTTTAACATTGGAGTTAAATCAGAGGAAGTTGTCATTTCGTCGGCGTAGATATCTAGGGTAGAAGCAATCTCTGGCATATATTCCATTTGTTCAAAGTCTGTGTATCTTTGTACTCTGTTTTGAGTTGATAATATCTTTGAGGAAATAGAATCATAATTGTCATAGGAGGATTTCTTAAAAGAAAGTCCTTGAGCAGATGTAAACTTAAATTTATCAAGTTGTAATCTTTTATATCTGCTTTGATAGATATGGTTATAATTTATGATAGGACCAGAAAACAAACGAGTCAAACCCTTGAACAAAGGAGATTCAGAATTCTTAGGATTTGTACCTTGTTTATTATTTTTATTTTGCGCCATTTTGTTTAACCTTTATATATCCAGCCATATTCATTAAAATTGTTTATTGCTTCTTGTTTCATTTGAGTCATTTTATTTGGACCAGATAAACCATGTATAGTTGTATCTAGTATGGTATTTGATTTCATCATACCATTTAGCATAGCTTTTTTATATTCTGCATCCTTATAACTAGTTTGAAATACAGTATCTTTTATCCAACATGCAATTGCTAACGACATAACTAAATCGTCGTGATAACCTCTCATAGCTTGTGGTTTTCCATGGTGCCATATAAAAGTATTCAATTCATTTATAACTCTTTTTGAATTAATTTTCAAGACTTTATTACGAATAAACTCTTCAAGTTTTGCAATTATTAAAGGACGAGATTTATATGATGTTGTAAAACCGGGAATAGAATTAGACATTGTTTCCGCAAGAGCTTGGTCAATGTATTCATTATTTCCTTTTACAGAATGAAATACGTTTGGATATCCAAGTGAAATTAATTCTTGAAGAGCTGCATAGCCAATATTATTATTCTCGATGATAATCATACAATTACCATATTCTCTTCCAATTTGGTTTAAAAATCTTGCATATTCATCAGTTGGCATTTTACCTTGATATTCCGCAACAACTTCCATAGTATCCACGTTTATTATATGGAATACTGAATAATCAGCACCATCACCACGGGCTACGTCTGCAATCAAAGCATACGAAGAGTTGGGATTATATTCTTTCCAAATCCAATAGTTTCTATCCACACCAGAACGATATTTTGGCTCACTAACTAGGTTTACATAATAATCAATATCCTCTGGAGATATTACAGTTTCACCAGATGCATTGAATGAACACTCATATTCTTGTGCGATTTCTCTTCTTGAAAGGTTTTTTGTTTCTTTCTCAAACCATTCTTGATTTCTATCGGGGTGTACTGACCAATGGAGTTTGGTTGTATGGAATTCGTTTGTTCCTGCCTCACCATCAATATATGTTTGATGGAACCAATTACCTACACCGTTAGGGGTTGAAATAGCAATGCAGCGACCACCAGTAGCAAGTGTAGGATAAACACCTGTCCATAACTCTCCCATGCCTTCGATAAATGCAGCTTCGTCAAGAACCAAAAGAGATAAAGCCTCAGAACGACCAGCATCACCAGCAGTTGCAGAGGCTTTTATTTGTGAACCGTTGGAAAGTTCAAATGAATTTCTATTGTCGATTATAATGTCAGAAATTACCAACCAAGCTGGTAAACTCTTAATAATATACTTTACTTTACGTACTAAATTTGAAGCAGAAGCCATTTTGGTTGCTAAGATTAATACGTTTTTATCTCTATGAAATAACAATAACCAAGAGATATAAGCAGCAACTACTGTAGACAAACCTAACTGACGAGCTTTGAGTACGATATTGAAACGAAAATCAATAAAATCTTTTAGAGCATCATCTTGAAATGGATAAGTTCTAAAAGGTATTGGACCCTTTTGTGGGTGTGAAATTATTGCATAAGTATTAATAAAGTATACAGGATTTTTACCACATTTTAGAATTTCTTTTTGTATTTGCTCTTTTGTAAGTTTATAAGCCATAGCATTTTATTTTTTACTTTTTGGCTCTACTTTTCTTGTATCATTTTCTGGTTTTTTAGCTCCTTCTCTGCCCATAGCCAAAAACTTTTTAGTTATGTCACGGGTCAAATCTTGGGAACGTTCTCCAACTGGTACAACGTCTTTTAGAGCTTCAATTATATATTTTTGACAAGCAACCATAGTATTTCTTTTTCTCGATACAGGGTCAACTTTTATCATAAGGTCACCGTCTTTCTTGAATGAAATTGAGGATTTTGTAATAGCTCTGTATTCTTTTTTGAGGAAAGACTCAATATCAGCCATAATTGACTCAACTTCATTTACAAACTTTGAAGCCATGTAATTTTCTAACAAGATATCTGTTTGGTAAATAACATAAAGTCTGTTACCCATGATTTTAATATTAAATCCATCCATAACTCTAGAATCAAGAAGTGGGTCGCCTTGTTCTCTACGAAGACCTACTTTTTTTGGTTCTACATCAAGAGCATATCTATCTGAATGTGAACCATCATAAGCATTAGCGGCAGCTTGATGTAAACCTTGGATTATTTCATAGGTAGTAGCCATTATACAGTACCTCTTTCTTTGTCATATTCTAAAGCATGTTTTACGTCGCCAATAGCTCTAGACATTTCAGCTATTTTAGATTGCATCCATTCTGGTAAATTATCACCATCTTGAATCATATCGTGCATTTCTAAGGCATATTGACCAATCTTGTATAATTGATTTTTGGTCATATATCCTTCATAATCTAATTCTTGGTCTTGACCTTCAACAGAAGAATCATATCCCATAGGAACTTCTTCCGAACGCATCATTTGAATTTCTTCTTTGATAATTTGTTTTAATTTACCCTTCGTTATTTCCATTAGTACTTGGCCTCCAACCAGATTTCCATCTTTGTTCTCTACCTTCGACGTATTTTACAAAACATATTTCGCAACAGCTATATTTGTTTAGATACACATCATCTTTATTAGAAAATGAATATTTATTACAAACAGGGCAACTACGAATTGACTCTTTATTAAGTAGTTTTTTAGAAATAAAAACACCATTTATTTCAACTTTATGTTCTTTCTCGTCAATAATTTGTTGTTTTATTTGTGCTTCTTTGGTTTGTTCAAGATATTCTTTCTCTTTTTCTTCGTTCCATAGAGATTTTGGATTTAGAATAGTCTCAACACCATACTTATCGGCTATGGCTTTTTCTATCTTTACAACATAATTTGGATCTTTCATAGTTATTCATCATAATTGAATTTTGTTGCTTTTGCAGAAGACCATCTATCTTTATTTTCACAAACCCATTGTTTAGTAGAAAATTTAAAATAAGGAATTTTTAGTTTATCAGATGGAGTCATAGATTGATGTTTCCATAAAATTCTATTATTTGGTTGAGCAGCAAATTGTCCATTATCTAATTTAATTATATTAAACGATTTGTGTTCATTTGGTGTCTCTGACCAAGAAACATCTAATTCATTTGGTTCGGAAGAGCAAGAATCAATGGTAAATAAATAAGTTCCAGACGCTAAAGTCTTATCTTTTAAAACAACATCACATCTTGCATTTCTTAATCTTTGCTTTTTTATAACAGCTATATTATATGAAAAACAATCCCACAATTGAAGCCAATCTAATGGATATTGTTCGTTTTCATTTATATTTTTTTTCCAAACATATGCATGAATTGGTAGTTTATCGTATAAAGCACCATACTCATGAACGAATGATTCAATATATAAAGCTTGATTTGGAATAGATTTTGCAGTTATCCAATGTGCGGATTCATATTCTCCAAAGCCTAATAACTTACCATCTTTAATTTCAAAATCATATAAAAATTCTTTTCTAATAAATACCTCTACAGGAGGAATATTGGCAACTAAAAAACTCATTTATTACTCGTTGTTATTTCTTCATAAATATAAATCATTCCTATAGAGGTTGCAAGTCCACCAACAAAACCAACACCAATCCACATGGGAGTTTGATTTTTTGTTTGTTTCTTTAACAAATCATATGCTTTATCAAGTTCTTTATCTTTTTCAACAACTATAGATTCGGAAACCATTTTATAAGAATCAAAATCATATTGAATTTTTTGTATATCTAATTCACATTTAATTTCTTGTTTTTGAATTTGATGTTCATTATTTGCTTTACATTGAGCAATTTGAGCATCGTGAGTCGCAAAGATTGTAGCTATTGCTTCTGGTCTAAATAAAGTACCAGTAAACGGGGCTGGCTGACCTTGTTCAAGATTTTTAAAGTCTTCTGCGAAGGCCAAAGACACTATCAATAATAAACTATTTATCACTTAAATTATACCTTTTTTTTAGTTCATCGCTAATTGCAGAAGGATTATTTTTAAATCTTTTGGATAACTCTTTTTGTTGTTTATCTTGAACTTGTTTTATATCTTTAATTTCTTGTTGATATCTTGTTTCTTCTGCGTCCATTCTATCTTGGTACTGTTGGAATAGTTGGTCATAATAAATACTTTGTTCTTCAAGAGAATCTTCTAAAAGATTTATTTGTTTTTGTGAAGATTCTCTTGAAGAATCAAAAGCTTTTTGTATGCCTTTTGTACTATTATAAAAATATAATGGAACAAATATAGCATAAGCTATAGCTAAAATAAGTTTCCAATATTGTTTTATGATATCAACCATTAGACCTTAATTTTGAAACAATATCTACAACACTTTGTCCACCAATATAAATAGCGGAAATAAGAACCCAATCAGATGAAGTGAGATCTGAAAAAGCTAAAAGTCCTGTAGCAGTAAGCCATACAAGTAACTTTCTTGAAATTACTTTCTCAAGAAACTTATCTAATCCGTGTCTAAATATTGCCATCATTTGAACCCTCTTTTTGCTTTTGCGATTCTAAATAATTATAGATTGCAGTATTAAATAGTTTCTGAAATTTTTTATCACTCCACCTTTTCCAACCATAAATTTGTTTTATAGATTCTTTTGTTTCATCATCAAACTCTAAAATAACTTTAGCAGTTCCATCTGGTTGGTCAATAACTTCTATAACGTCAAACTTAAACTGAGACATAAGCATACCCATCCTTTTTATCTATTGGAATAACAAGGTCTACAATATCTTTTAGAGCATCTAAATGTGAGATAAGGATAACAACATCATAGTGTGATTTTATCATCCCAATCATTCTGATAAACCCTTCCATATTTTCTGCGTCTAGAGCAGTTGCTGGTTCATCAAGTATTATAACGTTTCCTTTTGGTAAGTTAGAAACTTGAAGAAGTGCTAAACGAATTGCCATTGATGCAATTGTTTTCTCTGCTCCAGAACCCATTTCTATTGGTCTTGGTTCGCCATTTGGATGTTTTAAAAGAACATTTAGTTTGTTTGATTCATTTT
>Ga0194115_10001326_pt1 | contig 31761 bp, 27 predicted proteins | sample TA2MahsurfametaG_3_FD_148656 | JGI IMG/M metagenome (GOLD analysis project Ga0194115, IMG submission 148656) | Freshwater microbial communities from Lake Tanganyika, Tanzania - TA2015002 Mahale S4 surface | ecosystem: Environmental > Aquatic > Freshwater > Lake | place: Tanzania: Lake... | reverse complement strand
GGAACTTCTGGAACTGCAGGAGGCGGGGGAGAAGCTGGAAGCGGAGGATCGCCCGGAGGCGGAGGAGCTGCGGGGGGAGTTGTAGGTCCGTTTGGATCAAGCGGGGGTTCGGCAGGTGGTGGAGGCGCAGGGAGCGGAGGAAACAGAGGCTCTGGAGGTAGTGGAGGCTCTGGAGGAAGTGGAGGCTCTGGACAAGCTGGTGTAATTATTTCTGGAACTGAATACGGAGCCGGCGGAGCCGGAGGCAACGGCGGAAATGGTGGAGCCGGAGGTAATGGTGGAAATGGTGGAAATGGTGGAAATGGCGGAAGCGGATACGGGGGAGGAGGCAATGGAGGCTGGGGGTGGACTGGAGGAGGAGGCGCTGGAGCCATTCTGGGAGGCAATGGCGGAGCCGGGGGAGGTTCTTTTTATGGATACAATGGCGGCGGTGGCGGAACAGGATACTTTCAGTTTAAAGTTTCTACCGGATTTACTTGGCACGGAGGAGGCGGAGGAGGCGGTGCCGGTACCTATCAAAATGGTCAAGCAGGCGGAAATGGCAGTTCTGCTGCACCAGGCGGAGGGGGAAATGGCGGAGCTGATGGTGGAGGAAGGGGCGGAAATGGCGAAGCTTTAACGGGTCAGACAGGAGGGGCAGGCGGTGGACTTGGGGGAAATCTTGGAAACGGCGGAAGTGCCGGAGCTGGCGGCTCATCTGGACAATCAGGTCAAGCTGGACAATCTGGCAAAAATGGCATAATAATATTAAGGTATAAAACATTTCAGTGATATTATTTTTTATAAGGAGTTTTAAATGTTTATTAGTTTAATTTTTATCTTATTAATGACCTATATAATTTCTAGAACTACCCAACACTAAAGTTTTTACATTAACTGACGATATGTTTTGTGGCATCTATATGCGGATGCCACAAAACATATTTAGGAGGCAATTATGAAAATGCTTGATATGATGATGGCTTATGAAAACAACGAACTCAATATGGAACAGACCGTAGAGCTGTTTCAGAATCTTATTGACAGTGGATTGATTTTTAGTCTACAAGGTAACTATATGAGAGTGGCGAGGGATTTGGTAGAAGGTGGCCTGATTGACTTAACAACCGCTGATATTGAGGAGTGATAAGATGATTATGGAGATGTTTGTTAACAGAATCTTAGCAGAAACACTCACGTTAAGGGATTTTGTGGTTGGCGAGAGCTATGAAAAAGATGCTGTTGCTACCTACGAAGCAGTTGTTATGGGTACAATTTTATGAATAATAAACACGGCGATGAGGAAGACCGTTTGCCCAAAACATTAAACGAAGCTTTAATGTTTTTGACCTACCACGCAGGAATGTTTGCCTTAAAAGTGGCAGCAATAGTTGCTGTGTGGGTTATTTTGGCAGATTTCTTAAGAAACCTTATGATGCCGTAAGGAGTTAATATGGTTAACATTATTGCCATAGCTGTTATTTTGACTGGGGGGGCTTCGCTCTCAGCAGCGGTAAAAAAACCACTGCCCGTTGGTAGCTGTATTGCTGACAAGCTTCTTTGTAACGCAAACGACCCTAACCTCGACCCATGGCAAGTTGAATGTTACAACGGAGCTTTGTTAAAAATTGAAGCAATCGGTAAACATTCTTACAAAACAAGTTGCGTTGAGGAAACCTTTCATTGTAAAGGGTTTGTTTCTTTTAGGGACGCAAGAGATTTTTATTTTCAAATTCAGTGTCCATCCAGAGTTATGAAACTACATAACTCAATTCCTTTGCCGAGAGACTAGTTATGAAACAAAATCTCATTTTGCTTTTGTGCGTTGTAGCCTTGCTTGCGACACTTTCTTACGTTACTAAGACTTTGCTTGACTTTCATAAAATTGCAATTCAAGTTTATTGTGAGCAGCGGCTTGATTTCGATAAGTGCTCTAAAGAGTTTAAAGACAAAACCTACAAGCTGAAGAGAAAGTAATGCGTAAGGGAATTATTTTGGCGGGCGGCTCCGGAACCAGACTTCACCCACTAACTAAAGTTATTTCAAAGCAACTTCTGCCTGTCTACGACAAGCCAATGGTCTACTATCCGTTGGCAACCCTTATGTTGGCAGGCATAAAGGACATTTTAGTTATTTCAACTCCGCATGACTTGCCCTTATTTCAAAAGCTGCTCGACGATGGTTCCCAGTGGGGAATCTCTATTAGTTATGCAGAACAGCCTTCGCCAGACGGTCTGGCACAGGCATTTATTTTGGGTGCTGATTTTGTTGGAAATAATGACAGCTGTTTGATTCTTGGCGACAACATTTTTTATGGACAGAGTTTTCAAGAAAATCTTAAAACAGCTTCTAGCCGCCCTAACGGTGCGACTGTTTTTGGTTACCATGTAAAAGACCCGCAAAGATATGGAGTTGTATCTTTTGACCCAAACAATCAAGTTGTTGATATTATTGAAAAGCCAACAAAACCAAAAAGCAATTACGCTGTAACTGGTTTATATTTTTATGATAATGATGTTATAGAAATAGCAAAATCACTAAAGCCAAGCTCTCGTGGGGAGCTAGAAATTACCGATGTTAACGCTGTTTACCTGTCTAATAAAAAACTGCATGTAGAAAAGCTTGGACGAGGAATCGCTTGGTTGGATATGGGTACCCACGAAAGCTTGTTGGATGCTTCAAATTTTATTGAAAGTTTGGAGAATCGGCAGGGTTTAAAGATTTGCTGCCCAGAAGAAATTGCGCTGCTAAATGGATGGATAGGAAAAGAGCAAATAGAGAAAATAGCCAAATTGATGAAAAATTCTCAATATGGTCAATATCTTTTAGGTCTTATTGAAAATAAATTATAACTATTTATTTTTTGGGGGTGTATTTTGAACTACAAAACTTTAAGAGAACAACTAGTTATAACAAAAGAAGGCGACGACTATGTCGCCACCCACCCTTCTCACCCTACATTATCTGTCTGTGCACCTACATTGGAAGAAGCTGAATATGAAATCTTGCGCTATGTCATTTATCTTTGCCTATTAAATAATGTGAAGAGCTAATCTCTTCACATTAAAGCACTTCCTGTGTAGATCTCGTATTCTTTTCCTAGCAGTTGGCAATTATTCTTGCCCTTCATAAGGTTCTCTCTCGTTTCTTTCGATGCGAGGCTGTCGTCTTTCACTTCAATAAAAGTTTTAACAAATATCATTGACTTTCCGTTTTCCGTAGGATTAATTCCGCCAGCAATAATCAAACTCGCGCCATCAGACAAAGTTCTGTCTTGTAGGCTACTCTTAAGGGTAGCAAGAATATTTGGTGGTGCCAGCAACATAGTTTGAGCAAAATTAATGTTATTGGTAACTTCTAAAATTTCAGTTGTACAGCTTTGAAGCTCTTGAGGGCTTAGGGTTTTACTAATAGACAGCACACTGACAACAATAACAGCCAAACCACCAAGACCTAATACGATATTTTTATTCACTTTCAGTCTCCTGTTTATCATCGCCACTCCATTCTTTTTTAACGTGTTCTTTAAGTTTAGGTTTATGCTTTAGTGGATAATAATGATTTGTTATTGCATTCAACACTAGTGCCACGTGCGCTGACTGAAAACCTTCTGGTAACTGACTGGCCAGCTCTTCAATCAAATGTTCAAAACAAAGCTTCTTGGAAAACATTGGGGTTACCATCGCGTCGCACTTCTTGCATTTTCGCCACTGTTCGTCTTCCATAACTCTCCTAATTAAAAGAAGATTTCTTCAAACTCATTAAACTCATTATCAGAAATCAACATAGACCGTGTTTTGTCATCAAAGGCACGCAGCTCACAGCTCATTCCAGAACTACTTATATCAGATAATAGCCACTTAGTCCTAGTGTCTTTATGAAACAAGACAGAACCAACCTGAAAGGGTGTCTTCTTAGATTCTGGCTTTTTAGACTCATCCTTACTTGTCCAGCCCCAGTTCTGTTGAGACTGAGGCTTAACAGACTGAGACACTCCAGAAACATTTGACTGCATTCCTGTGTTTAGGTCTATCTTAATTGTCATGCAGAGAGCAGAGTCATAATATTCAACCATGTTTGTCCAATGGTCATAGGTAGCAGCCATCAGTCTCTTAAAAACCGAGTCGTGCATATCTAATGCTGTATAGCTAGGCCACAACATAGTGAAATGATGATTGTTATTAGAATCCATTACGCCGTCGGCCTGCAGGACGGCATTTAGAACAGGATCATAAAAAATGTCATTTTTATTAAGCGCTTGCGCCATACTTAACTCCTTTCAAAATTACAGGGTTGGGTTAGATGCTCTCAAGATACACGATGATTTCTTTTGATAAAAAAGAAAATGTTAGTAAAAATCCAATAATTATAATATCTTGCATTTTTGCCCCGTAGTATTTTTTAACTTGCACTTTCAACATATGCATGTTAAAAGAAAAAAGCAAGATGTTTTTTGATCACAAAATGTTTGTAAAAATCATAGACTTAAATATTAAAATAGGTATGCGTTTTTAGTATAAAGGAGAAAACGTGAGCTATGTAGGCAAAAAACCTGGTTTTAAACAGGTTCGCACAAATGAAATCGTTGTCCCAAAAGGCACCGACATTACTACAGCTGGAGTAATTGTAGCTCTAGATGTCAGTAACATCAGTTTTGTGAAGCTTACGGCTGCTACTGAGTTGCAAGGCATTGTAGCGCCTGAGTCTCCGGCAATTGATGGTAAGTTGGTAACAATTACAAATGCCTCTTCAGCAGATTTGTTGATTTCAAACGAATCTGGCGGAGCGTCTGCAAACAATCGTATAGTTACCGGCACAAGCCGAAATATGCGGATTACCGCCGAAGCGTCCTTTACGGCAACATATGATGTTGGCTCTTCTCGATGGAGAGTTACTGCCACATCTGCCGACGTTAATATTGGTCGTCTAGATGTAGGTGTCGGTACGCTTGTTTTAGATTCGGAAGATATTTCTCTCGCCTCAGGCAACCTTAATTCATCTTTAATTGAAGTTACTGCGGGAACTGCTGCCAAAATTCGTTCTGTCGACACGCAGAATACTGGAAATCTAATTGTTTTTACTAATAAAACTGGTCAAATTTTTCAAATTAAAAATGAAGACACAGACGTACTTATTGAAGAAAAGCGCATTCGTACTGGTACGGGCGGTCCAATTTTGATACAGAACAACGCTTCTGTAATGTTGGGTTACATATCCAACAGATGGCACGTCGTTGGTGGTACAGGCTCTGGCGGCGGAGCAACGGAACAGGTTACGCAACCTGGACTCGGAGATTTGCTTACACATCCAGTTGGTACTCCGCTTTATGTCGACGTAGCAACCGGCTTATGGACAAAGGCAAGCGCTGTTTCGGCAGATACTGCAGAAATTGCAGGACTTATTGTCCGCAGTTTAAATACTGATTTTGCTGAAGTCGCTCTGGCCGGCGAGGTCAGCGAAGTCACTGCAGATGCTTTTGTGGAGGCGGCGTTGCCGCCCAAGGGCTCTGTTGTATTCTTGTCCACTACAGCGGGACAGCTTACAGTTTCTGATGTAACCACTATTGGATATGTTAGTAAACCAATTGGTATTGTTCATAATGTAAACGGAACGTCGTCCGTTGATGTTATGTTTTACAATCTGCGCGGAGTAGTCGTTGGTAGCGTAAATGCAAGATCTCAAATTTTGCTTGGCGGCTCTCCAAGTGCACCGGTAGTTACGCCGATTCAAAATGTATCACAATACGAAGCGGGCGAGCTTGCTGGTTGGATTACAATTAACGCAGACACTGATTATCAGTTTTATTTTCAAACGCAATTTGCAAAAATACCAAACACATCGAATTACAGTATCGCTGTTCCTCAAACAGTGGGGTCGACTCCTCCAGCAGGTTTTTCGATGGACGTTGTGTCGGGCGTTGTGCAAGTAACTTTGCCTGCGTTGGCTGGTTTTGTTAGTGCATATGTAAATTTTGCCCTTAATGCACCTGCCGTTGGCGCAACCCTTCCCTTAAGTATTAATTCAACAAATGTTTACACATCTTACAAAACGGTTTCAGGTGTTTATTCAATTGTGCCAACGGATGACCTTATCTACGCTACTGGCGCCAGCGCATATTCAATAACTTTGCCGACGGCTGTGGGGGCACTAGGGAAGTCATATACAATTAAATCTGATTTGAATGCTGATCTTTTTTTAACGGTAAGTACAACTGGCGGCGAGCTAATTGACTCTTCCTCCAGCAAAGTCATGCTTAAAGGGGAATCCCTATCGGTTGTAAGCAATGGAACAAAGTGGGTAAACCTTTCGGCTCCAGTAAACGAAGGTCGAGGCGTTGTTCCCTTGGGAGCTGTAATTGCTGTTGGTAATATAGCAAGCTGGGCTTTGCCCGCTGCAGGAGCGATTAAAGACGGTTATGCGCTCTGTAATGGACAGGCTTTCCCCTCAGGCAGTAATACACTATTTACTGGAAATATGCCTAATTTGAGCGATGAGCGGTTTTTGCAAGGTTCTAGCTCTGTAGGCGGAACCGGAGGCGCCAATAGTAAAACACTGGCAACTGCTGAGCTGCCTGCGCATACGCACACAATGGCTCATACGCATAGTATTGAGCATGATCATGAATCGGCAACCACCAACCTTGCAGGGTTTCATTCGCACTCAATTGTGAACCCCTATAACTCAGGGGTTAATGGATATTTGACTTGGAACGGAGGCCCAGGAACATTAGGCGGACCTGAGTTGAGCACAGTACTAAGTCCTACTGATAATGCGTTTATGGTAGGAACAGACGCCGCACCCAGCCATGCTCACACTGTAGATTTATCAAATTTTACGGGAACATCTGGAGCAGCATCCAACGCAACAACCAGCTCCGTTGGCTCCGGAACAGCATTTGACATTCGTCCGCAATACTTTAATGTTGTTTATTTGATGAGGGTAATTTAATATGGAATACGTAATTGTTTATAAGTATAAAGCATCTTGGTTTTGGAAAAAGCAAAAAGTGACGGGTCACTCTTACAACAAAGAAGTAGACAAGTTAGTTCTTTTTAAAAAAGATGGTTCGTTGGAAGAGGTTGCAGAGTGGTCTAAACACCATGTTAAGCTAGGCGTAGATTTTATTGCTGCACAAAAAAAGCAAATAGAAAAAGAAACAGGAACAGATGTAAAGCTGAATGTATAAGGATTTTTTATGGCTCTCCAAATAGTATATCAAGGTCCAAACGGAGCCGTTGCGGTAGACGAACAGCAAAACACAACTGTATCTGCTGATTACGATGCTGTTTTTTCTGATTATATTATTACTGCTACAGGTGCCGGTAACTTTACAATTACTCTCCCTCCGGCCAACCCATCTAACGGCAAAACTGTAGTTATTAAATGCCTCACAACAAACCCAGTCACCGTAAACGCTCAAAGTGGAGAATTTATTGATACTGTGCCTTCTAAGACTCTTATAAACGGAGAGGTTTTAGAGGTATTAAGTGATGGTATTAAATGGGTTAATACCGGAAGTGATGTTATTTCTGGCTCAAAAATAATTAATGGAACTGTTACTGCAGACAAGTTAGCTAGTAATAGTGTTACTGCAGACAAGTTAGCTAGTAATAGTGTTACTGCAGACAAAATTACAAATAGCTCAATAACAGGAGCGAAATTAGCTGCTGACAGTGTTACCGCCGACAAAATTGCAACGGGAGCCGTCGGAACAACTGAAATTAGTACAAGTGCCGAACCCACCGTTAGTACAATTTATTCAAATAATTGGTTTAGAAGTAATGGAAATTCTGGATGGTACAATCAGACACATGGCGGCGGAATTTTTATGGACGACTCCACATGGGTTAAAACCTATGGTGGTAAAAACTTTTATTGTAGTGGAATAATTCGAGCGGACGGTGGGTTTTATTTACAACCAAACCCTGGTGGTGGCAGTGGCGATGAAGCGTCAATTAGGTATTTTGCTCAGTCTTTTAGTGAAGACACGATTTTGGAAATTAGGGTACAAAACGATCCTAACGACAGGATAGCATTAATAAGTCCAGCTGCAACTTTTTCTGTAGGTCGAACCTATAGCGGCAGTCCTGATATTACTGCGCGAGTTGGCGGAGGAATTGAATTTGAATATGCCAGCGGTACACGATATTTTAGAATGCAAACCGATGGTAATACAGTCATTTATAACAATCTTGGGACAGCACTATGGGCTAGTGGTACTGTTGGTTCTGATATAAAACTAAAAGAGAATATTAAAAATTATAATGATTCTGGTATAGAAGTCGTTAAAAAGCTCAATGTTGTCAGTTTTAATTATATAAAAGAATATGAACCCGCTCAATTAAATCGAATTGGATTTATTGCGCAGGATGTAGAAAAACTTATACCCCAAGCTATTAAGTCGATTGGTTCAAATTTAGAGTCTCAAACATTATTGCTCTATAAAGAAGAGATTGTCCCTCATCTTGTCAAGGCTATTCAAGAACAGCAAACTCAAATAGAATCTTTGGAAGAACGTATTAGAAAATTAGAAGAATTGATAAAATCTTAATTTTATTAAGAAAAGGAAAAACCATGGCAAATTCAGCAATTACAGGAACCGCTTTAACAGACCTTCAGACTCGATATCAAGATGGAAGTCTAAGGATTGATTATGGAGTGTTCAGTCCCACTGTAACAGCGGGCGGAAATGCCGTTGATTCCTCTTTGGGAGCAAACTTTAAAGTATTGGGCTCAGGAAACAGAACCTTATCTGTTTATAATATAAAAGATGGTCAATCTGTAATCATTCTGGTTCAAGGTGCGATAAACGACGTTATTACGCTAAATGCATACTCCGACGGAGGATCAACAGCATTATCGGTGAAATTTGCTGCAGGTCAAAATGGCATCATGGCATCTGCGTGGTCTTTGTTTACTGTTATGAGAATCGGCGGAACAACCGGAGCAGGCGCTAATTTTGCCGTCGTTGGCGTAATGCACGGAATTTCATAGGAGAAAAAAATGATATTTAATGCTCCTGTAAAACTTACGCCTCAAAGAGTCGAAGAGACAGAAGAAAAAATTACATCTTCTACAACAAAAACAATGACATCCACATATGTTCCTCAAAGTATTAAAGTTTGGGGTATTGGCGGAGGTGCAGGAGGGAGTAATGGTGGAAGCGGAAATAATGGAGATCCCGGAGGAGATGGAAATGCTGGTGATTCCGGTTTGGGAGGAAGCGGAACCGCGGGAGAATCTCCCGGAGCGGGAGGCACTGGATACGGAGGCGCTGGTGGCAGTGGAGGCGGAAATGGACAAGCTGGACAAGATGGACAAGCTGGTAAAAATGGCATAATAATTATTAGATATAAAGTTTTTAAATAAACAAAACACACGGAGCGCATTAAATGAGCATTCAAAACTTACTCGGTGGATTTGACAACTTAAATGAAAGAATGACCTACGATAGTGGTACCGCTGGAAGTGTGCTTGATATGTCTAGTACAACTATTGATTGTAATCTAGCTAGCAACTTTAGGCATTTAGGTCAAACAGGAAACAGAACATACAATATTCATAATTTTCCAGACGGAAAATCAATTTCTGTATTGCTGTCCGGCCAAGCAAACAACGTAATCACATTTAATGCCTATTCCGATGCTGGAACAACTCCTTTGACTGTTAAATACGGTGCGGGTCAAAATGGGACGATGGCTTCGGCCTACACGTTATTTACGTTTTTTAGGGCAGGCGGAAACTTAAATTGGGTTATTGTCGGTCCTATTCACGGAATTTCATAAAAGGAATTAGTATGCCAGTTCCATTTGTGGGAATACTTGCCCCTCAAAGAGTTGAAGAAACAGAAGAAAAAATTACATCTTCCATAACAAAAACAATGACATCTGCATATGTTCCTCAAAGTATTAAAGTTTGGGGAATTGGTGGAGGCGCTGGTGGAAGTAGTGGAGGAAGTGGAAACACAGGAAACACCGGCGGGGGCGGAAGCGGTAGCTCTGGTGGAGCTGGGTCGGGTGGAACCGGTTATGGCGGAACTGGAGGAAGCGGAGGAAATGGCGGAAGCGGCGGAAATGGCGGCGGAAAAGGCTCTGGAAATTTAAATAATTATGCTGGTGGTACTCTATATGATAATTTTATTGATTATATAGGAAATTCTACATTAGGGATTACAGTTGGAAACGGAGGGGCTCCCCTTTCTAATGGAGGATCTTCTGCTTTAACAGTAAATTCTATTCTTAAATTTACGTATTCTGGAGGAACTACAGCGGGTGGAACTTCTGGAACTGCAGGAGGCGGGGGAGAAGCTGGAAGCGGAGGATCGCCCGGAGGCGGAGGAGCTGCGGGGGGAGTTGTAGGTCCGTTTGGATCAAGCGGGGGTTCGGCAGGTGGTGGAGGCGGAGGAGAAGGAGGTTCCGGAGGAAACGGAGGCTCTGGACAATCTGGCGTAATTATTTCTGGAACGGAATACGGAGGCGGAGGCTCTGGAGGAAGTGGGGGTAATGGCGGAACAGGTGGTTTTGGAGGAAATGGGTATGGCGGAGGGGGCGGAGGACTTCAAGGTCAGAGCGGAGATTTTGTAGGCAAAAGCGGCGGATTTGGTTGGGCTGGCGGCGGAGGGGGAGGAGGAAACGGATATTTTGATATCTTCGGAGGGGTTTTTGTTGGATACAACGGAGGAAGTGGCGGCTCCTCGCTTTTTGAATACGGCGGAGGCGTAGGCGGAAATTCTATTACCAATTTTGCCGGAGCAGGAGGCGGAGGTGGAGGCACCAATGGTTCTGGAGGAGCAGCTTCTTTTTATACAAGTGGTGCAGGTGGCTCCGGCGGCGGCGGAAATGGCGGTGAAGCTGCTTATTATTTTGTATTTGGAGGAACTGTTTACAGCCAAACGTCTACCTCCGGACAGGGAGGCAGCGGTGGAGGATATGGGGGTTCTGGGGGCTCTGTCGGTAGAGCCGGAGGAGCTGGACAAGCTGGCAAAAATGGCATAATAATATTAAGGTATAAAATATTCAAATAAGGAGGCAACTATCATGGCACTAAAAGATTATCTTTCTTCGGGAACCTATACCGGAATTTCAAACTTAATTTATGAAAAAAACCTCAAACGTTGTACAGCGATGCTTGAGATTTGGACAGACGACTCAAAAACACTTCTTCTTGCAAACAAAGGCGTAACCGTTGAGGGAACAATTAAACTTCCTTCTGTCGCGAGCTTAAAAAATTTGGTTCAATCTGAACCAGAAGATAAAAACCCTGAAATGTATTACATTATCGCTCAAGACGCCAAAGATTCGTTCGTTGGTTATGAGGGACAACTAACTCGATTCAACCAAAATACAAATAACTGGGATAAGTGGGTTTTGTGGGAAGGTCTTATGGTTTTTGTTGAAGATGAAAGTAAGTATTATCAAAGAGTAAATGGAAGCTGGAAAGAAAATCCAGATTGCTCTTCCGATGCTCGTATTTGGGATAAGTGGATGGCTCCTGAAATTGCTATGGCAAAGGGAACTAACCCTATGCAGCAAATGTATAAATTTATGAAAACACTGCCACAATTTAAAAATTGCAAAGACGTTTAAAAATAATTATAGATTTTTTCTCCATCATCCGATATAAAGATGATGGAGATTTTTATGAATCAGTTTTATGTGAGAAGAGAATTTATGGTTTTTGTGTTTTATTTTTTTATGGGTGGACTACTCGCTACCTACGGAGTTGACCGCTATAGGTTTAAAGGCCCAAAATACCAGGCTTCAGAAGCCACCGAAGCCGTTAGTTATTTTAAAGAAAAATGCGTAGAGTACAAAGTTCAAGATTATTGCGCATATGGATTTCGCAATCTTGTAAGAATTGATGTAGTAAATGAAATTTGGTATCATTCTTATGACAAGGATACTGTTAATATCGGTTTGGCCGAATATTCTTTTTTTTCCCCCTTAACAAAAATTTCAATTGACAAAAGACTACTAGTCGATAAGGTATTTTTTGATACGACTGTTATTCATGAGTTGGGGCACGCCGTCTTGGGGCTCGATCACAATGACGACAAACTGGCAATAATGAATAGTACAATTGGGGATCCATATATATTAGATTCTAAATATGATTTTTTAGTTAATGAAATGTTTAAAGATTTTTCGGACTCTAAGAAATAAGTTATTTATCAGGGGGGTGTTATGGCTGATAATGACGTACTAACCGAAGAGAGTGTACTTCAGTTAGTTAATCAGCTTATCGCAATTGAGGCCGCATCAAGGGAAGCTGCAGATGCGCAAGAAATTATTAATAGGCAGGCTGGGGACGATGTGCTGGCGCAGCTTATTAATCAGGAGTCCGACGAAAGAACGACAGCACTAACGGGATTGCAAACAGCTGTTAATCAGTCTATCACTAGGATTGATGGCAACGTTTCTCAGCTTCAGGCGCTCTTCAATCAGCGCTATGAAACAATTACAAACTTAATTTCTAATTTAAATATTTCTGTCGGCGAATCAAATAATCAAGTGCTTTTTGATGCCAAGGCTTATACGGATGAAAAAATATCAGAAGTATTAGACGGCGCCCCAGCAATATTAGATACGCTCAAAGAATTATCGAACGCTTTGGGCGGCGATGGAAATTTTGTCACTACGATTAATGCGGCAGTTGCTGCAGAAACGGCAACGCGACAGCAACAAATTTCAGACCTTCAAGCTGCAATAGCTGCTCTTGGTGGTGATATTGGGAATGATTTGTCGGAAGCCATTGATTCCCTGGGCGAAGCTATTAGTGCGGAAGTTTCTGCTCGTATCGCAGCAGACACAAATGTTTTACAAGCCGCAAAGCAACATTCCGATACCAACAAACAACAAATATTTAATCTTTTGTCCGCAAATCTTGTAAAAAAACAAAGACTTACGATAACGGCAGCGCACGTTGCTCAGGGTTATGTAGAATTGCCACATACAAATATAATTATTGGTTCTTTGGACGCTTTTGTTGACAGGCTGGGTATTTTCCAAGACGAAGATTTTGAGCTACTCGAAGTTAACAATAAGACTCGCTTAAAGTTTATAAACAGCTTTGGCTTTGGCGGAGACGAAGAAATCGAAGTAGGATCCGAATTAAGGGTCAAATACTGGACTCTCTAATTTAAGTTTGTTAAAAGTTTAGCAGGCTATTTAACTATAGGAGAAAATATGGCCAACTTGAGGATTAAAAAGAAACATTTAAATTCAGATGCAGTTGATGGCACTAAACTTAAACTTTTGCAAAATGAAGGCGTTAGGGTTGTTGACGCCAACGGAAATACGGTAGATCTCGTTAAACTCGACTCAAACGGCAACGTACTTGGAAACGGCCATGAGTTGGCTAAAAAATCTGATATCAACGCAGAAACCACTTCTCGTCAAACCGCTATCGCTGACGAAGAGTCGGCTCGCATTGCAGGCGATGAGGCTCTTGACAGTGCTCTTAGCGTAGAAATTACCTCTCGCCAAGCTGCTGTTTCTGCTGAAGAATCTCGCGCAGTTGCTGCTGAGGCTGTACTACAAGCCGCCATTAGTGCGGAAACTACGTCACGTCAACAGGCGATTGCGGATTTGGTCAACAGCGCTCCAACGGTTTTAGATACTCTTAAGGAACTTGCCGATGCTTTAGGCGGCGACGATGATTTTGCCACAACAATTGCCAATAGATTTAGCGACATAGAAAGCAGCTTAGCTGCCGTTACCTCGGGCGGAGCTGAGTATGCAGACCAAAAATTTGAGGAAATCCTAACACTTATTTCCGAAACACTGATTAAGAACGAAATTGTCACTATTACTGAGGCAGACGTTCAGGCTGGTTTTGTGACTTTGCAGGCGACGAATGTTATTCCAAAATCAATGGTTGCATCTATCGACCGCCTAAGTGTTTTTGAAAACGAAGATTTTAGTCTCTCTGTTGTGAGCGGCGCTACAAAGATGACTTTTTTGAACAGTTTTGCTGCCGGCGGTGCTGAGGCGATTGAAGCTGGGGAGCAACTAAGACTTACTTATTGGAGTTTGTCCTAAAATTTACGAATTTACACCCCCATTGAGGCTGCCTTGTTATAAGGCAGCTTCTTTTTTTATCAAAAAAAACGATTTGTCGCACATATGTTAAAATTTTTTTTGCGTTAATTTAGGTTCTCTGCAAAAAAAGGAGCATATTGAAATGACGACTAATTTACGCCTTAAAAAGAAGCATTTGGACGAAAAAGCAGTTGATGGCAGTAAGATTGAGTTGCAATCCGGCGAAGGACTTAAAGCCGTAGACCCATCAACGTCGCAAGCCGTTGATTTGATTAAAATGGATTCAGACGGAAAAGTATTAGTTAAAGACCAAGAGGTTGCAACCAAAGCAGCTCTTGTTGCTGAAGAATCAGCTCGCGTTGCTGGAGATGCTGCTGAAGCTGCTTCTCGTCAAGCTGCCGTTTCTGCTGAAGAATCAGCTCGCGTTGCTGCGGATTCTACTTTGCAAAGCGGAATCGATTCATTGGCTGAATCATTTAACACATTCTTGGCAATTGCAAGTGCAGATCTAGCAGCCGAAGAATCAGCTCGTATTGCAGCTGATGTTGCCGAAATGTCTTCTCGTCAAGCTGCCGTTTCTGCTGAAGAATCAGCTCGTATTGCTGGAGATGCTGCTGAAGCTGCTTCTCGTCAAGCTGCCGTTTCTGCTGAAGAATCAGCTCGTATTGCTGGAGATGCTGCTGAAGCTGCTTCTCGTCAAGCTGCCGTTTCTGCTGAAGCTGGCGCACGCGAAGCTGCCGTTTCTGCTGAAGCTGGCGCACGCGAAGCTGCCGTTTCTGCTGAAGCTGGCGCACGCGAAGCTGCCGTTTCTGCTGAAGCTGCTTCTCGTCAAGCTGCCGTTTCTGCTGAAGCTGCTTCTCGTCAAGCTGCCGTTTCTGCTGAAGAATCAGCTCGTATTGCTGCAGACAGCAATCTTGATGCACGTCTAGATGCTCTTGAAGGATCCGGTTCTGGATCTGTAGTCGAGGCGCTCGATGACGCTAAGGCTTATACTGATTCAGAAGTAGAGGCTGAAATGTCCCGTGCAATGGGCGCTGAATCTGCTCTTGGAATCAGAATTGACAACTTGTTGTCAAATACCGATCCGGCGGCTCTCGATTCTTTGACTGAAATTGTTTCTGCATTTCAGGCTGCAGACGGCAGCATGCAAGGCGCAATCAGCCTATTGTCTGCAAATGGTTCATCAAACATTCTCGTTGAGCAGGCATCTCGTATCGCAGCCGACGATGATCTTAGTGATCGTCTAGATGTGCTTGAGGGAGATGTTAATACAGTAGGTTCTGTCCTCAAAGCAGAAAAAGACGCCAAGGATTATGCTCTTGCTCAGGTTAACGCTGAGAAGACTCGCGCAATGGCCGCTGAGTCCACACTTCAGTCAGCCCTTGACGAAGAGGCATCTGTTCGAGCAACCGCAGACGGCGCTCTTGAAAGCGCACTCGATGTTGAAAAGACTGCTCGTATTGCCGCAGACACTACCTTGCAGAGCAATATTGACACTGAGCAGCTTGCTCGTATTGCCGCAGATACGGAAGAGCAGTCTGCCCGTATTGCTGCAGATGCGGAAGAGCAACTTGCTCGTATTGCTGCAGACACAACTGAGCAACTTGCTCGTCTCGCAGGCGACGAAGCCGAAGCGAGCTCACGTCAAGCCGCTGTTGCTGCCGAAATGTCTTCTCGCCAAGCTGCCGATGATGCTCTTTGGACGCGCGTTAATGTAATCGAGGCTGATGAAAACACAGACGGATCTCTTCTTAAGATTTTTAAAGACTCAAAAATCTATGCAGATTTGAAGGTTAATATTGAAAAGACTCGCGCACTCGGCGCAGAAGCTACTCTTCAGGCGCTGATCCAAGTAGAAGAGATTGCTCGTATTGGTGCTGACAATACAGAAAAGACTGCCCGTATTGCTGCCGACGATACCGAAAGAACTGCCCGTATTGCTGCTGATGATGCTGAAGAAACAGCTCGTATTGCTGGAGATGCTGCTGAAGCTGCTTCTCGTCAAGCTGCTGTTTCTGCCGAGGCGGGATCGCGTCAAGCCGCTGATACAATCCTTCAAGGCAATATCAATACTGAAGCCGTTACTCGTGACGCGGCGGACGTGGCTCTTCAGAATAGTATCAATGCAGAAATTACTGCGCGTCAAGGTGCAGACAATGGCCTTAGTGCTCGCCTAGACATTCTTGAAGGCGAAGATACGGTCGAAGGTTCTGTTGCTAAGGCAGAAAAAGACGCCAAGGATTATGCTGATACGTTGGCTTTTGCTGCTAACAGTAACCTCATCTCTGCAATTAACGCCGAGAAGACAGCTCGCGTTAATGCTGATAATACCGAGCAAGCTGCTCGTATTGCTGGCGACAACAGCCTTGAAAGCAAAATCAACGCAGAAACCATTTCTCGTCAAGCTGCTGATACCGCTGAAGCTGGCGCACGCGAAGCCGCTGATTTAGCCGAAAAAACTGCTCGTATTGCAAGTGACGTTGAGCTTCTAAATAGCATTCTTGCTGAGAAGACCTCTCGCCAAGCTGCCGTTTCTGCTGAACAAAATGCTCGCGTTGCTGCGGACAATACGCTCAGTGGCCGTCTAGATGTACTTGAGGGTGGAGATACGGTCGAAGGTTCTGTTGCTAAGGCAGAAAAAGACGCCAAGGATTATGCTGATACGTTGGCTCTAAGTGCAAATAGCTCTTTCCTTAATGCAGTCGCCGCAGAAACAACTTCTCGTCAAGTCGCTGATGATACTGAAGAGTCAGCTCGTATTGCCGCTGACCTTGTTGAGAAGACCGAGCGCATGGCTGCTGACAGCTCACTTCAGTCTGCAATCAACTCAGAAGCAAACTCTCGCATTTCTGCAGACAACGTGCTTCAGAGCAATATTGACTACGAAGTTGGATCTCGTCAAAGTGCCGACAACTCTCTTTGGGGAGCTATTGACGCAGAAAAAACAGATCGTATGGCCGGCGACAACGGTCTCAGCGCTCGCTTAGACGTTGTTCAAGGCAACGCAATCACTGCAGGTTCTATTGCTAAGGCAGAAGCAGATGCTAAGGCTTATGCTGATACGTTGGCTGTTGCTGCTAACGCAAACCTAATTAATGCGATTGATGCAGAAGTTACTGCGCGTCAAATTGCTGATAATACGGAAAAAACCGCACGTATTTCGGCAGACAATACTCTCAGTGCTCGCCTAGATACTGTCCAAGGTGCCGATACAGTTGAAGGTTCTGTCGCTAAGGCAGAAAAAGACGCCAAGGATTATGCTCTTGCTCAGGTTAACGCTGAGAAGACTCGCGCAATGGCTGCTGAATCAGCATTGGGTGTAAGAGTTGACAATGTATTGTCAAACATTGACCCTACATACATCGACTCCTTTACAGAAGTTGTAGCTGCATTCCAGGCTGCTGACAATAGCCTTAATGGTGCGATTAGTGCCATTTCCGTCAATATCTCTGCTGATTTGCTAAAAGAAGTCACTTCTCGTCAAGCTGCCGACGAACTTCTTGATGGCCGTCTAGATGTACTTCAAGGTGGTGAAACCACTTCGGGCTCTGTTCTTAAGGCACTAAAAGATGCCAAGACTTACGCTGACGAGAAGGTTGCTATCGAAGAGGGCGCTCGAATCAGTGCTGATAATACGGAAATTGCTTCCCGCCAAAGCGCAGACAGTGCACTTCAAGGCGCAATTGATGCTGAGAAGACCGCTCGTATTGCAGGCGATCTAGAAGAGAAAACTGCTCGTATGGCCGGCGACAACGCTCTTAGCAATCGCATTAGTGCGATTGAGGGCGATGCTCTTACTCCCGGATCGTTGCAAAACATTCTTCAGCAGGCCAAGGCTTATACCGATGCAGAAGTTTCTTCCGAAGAGGCTGCTCGCGTCGCTGATGTAAATACTGAAGAATCAGCTCGTATCGCAGCGGTCAATAGCGAAGCGTCTCTTCGTCAAAGCAACGATAACGCTCTTGCGGCTCTTATTGCTGCGGAACAAAATGCTCGCACTGAAAGCGTAAACGCAGAAAGAGGATCTCGCCAGGCTGCTGACGCAATCGAAGCTGCTCTTCGTATTGAGGGAGACTCAGATATTCAGAGTAAGATTAATGCAGAGGTTACCTCTCGCAAGGCGGCAGACGCTGGATTGCAAGAAGAGCTTGACCTTGAAGCATCATTCCGTATTGCGGCTGACGCCGAACTTCAGGATCAAATCGATGCACTGACCGGCGTTGGCGGAGGAAGCGGCGTAACAATTACCTCGCTATCCGATGGCCTTGCAGCTGAGATTACCTCTCGTCAAGCTGCCGACACTGCTGAAGAATCAGCTCGTATTGCTGCAGACTCTAGTCTACAAAGCCAGATCGATGCGTTGACTGGCGGTAGCGGCACATCACTTAGCTCAGTTTCTGTTGGTCTTGATGTTGAGATTACCTCTCGTCAAGCTGCTGTTGCTGCTGAAGAGTCAGCTCGCGTTGCCGCAGACGATGCTCTTGACGCTCGCCTAGACGTGCTCGAAGCTGTAGCTTGGTACAAAGAGTCCTATACTCTTGACGCAACATCTGCTGCTAATGACGGGTTTATCCTTTTGGACAAGGTTGCCAAGGCAAACTCTCTTGTAGTCGCAGTTGACCGTCTCATGCTACTCGAAGGCGTCGACTACGAAGTGGGCACAGGAACAAAGAATGGCGTTACTGTCACTAAGATTTCATGGAAGGCCGGCTCTTCTGTTGCCGGAGGATCTGAAGATCTTGTTTCCGGTGATGTTGTAAGAGTTCAGTACATGTCCTAATGACATAAAAGAGGGGGGGTGCCCTGCACCTCCCTTTTTTTAAAAAATAAAATTGGAGATAAAAATGGGTTTTCTTGTTAATAAACCAGCCTCGGCAGTTAAAGGCGCATCAACTACTCTTACACTTAGCAACGCGGCTCAAGACGCGATGGCGAGCCTTGTTACTAATGATACTTACATGGCAGATAAATCAAACTGGAAAAGAGTTGTCTTTTATTATTTTTCAGGTTTGCAAAAAATTCCAGTAATTTTCGATCTTTCTTCCAAAACAGGTGCTTTTAAGGCTTCCCCTAGAGCGAGATTGGGAGCTTGGCAGCTTTACAAAATCGAAATAGATGACTATGATAATGGCAAGTTTGTTATTATGAGAGAAGATATGGCCAGTGCAACTGACGATGATCTAACAGTCGTTGCATCCTAATTCTTTACAATATAATTGGAGCAATCAAACATGACACTGCTTTCTAATAAACCAGCTAGCGTTGCTGCTGGCACTAATAATACATTAACTATTAATAAAACACAACTAGTTAATTTGATTAATAATTCTGGAGATGTAAACGCAGCATACTATGCTGATGAGTCTAACTGGAAAAGAGTTATTTTTTACTATCAAGATAGTTCTAAAAAGCAAAAAACAGTAGTTATGTTTGATACTGATTCCAACACTGGACGCTTCAAGCCATCTCGCAAATCCAAATACAATAAGTGGCAACTACGCAGAATTGTTATTGAAGATAAAGACAATGGAATTTTTGCCCTAAGTAGAACTATCTCTTCGGCAACAACTGCTCTAAATCAGCAAGAAATCGAAGTCATCTCCCCCAACGTCGCGCCGACTGGGATTATGCTTGCCGGTGCCGTAAACAATGCCTTCACAATGCAAGAGGGTAGCACTTTCGTTTCAAACTTAGCCGCTGTTGATGAAAACATGAACGATGCTCATACCTTTAGTATTGTTGCTGGCCAAGATAGTGCTTATTTTGAGATTATTGGCAACAATGCACTACATTTTAAAGCTCCTGCAGACTTTGAATCTGGAAAAACTTCTTATACGGTAACAATTAAAGTATCAGACTCGGAAGGATTAGAAACCCTTGAAACATTCACTGTAAATGTTACTGACGTTGACGAGGCTCCGCCTCTTGAAAGCTTCGTTGCTTCTACATCTGAAATTAAAGAATTTAATGCCAAAAATCAAACCGTTGCCGTTTTGGCGGCAATTGATCCTGATGGATTAGGCAGCTTTACTTTTAGTCTTGTAAGCGGACAGGGAGATTCTGATAACTCATATTTTTATATTGAAGGAAATAAACTAAAAGCTAATACTAGTTTTGTTTATGGTTCTAAAAATTCTTATTCCGTTAGAATAAGAGTTACGGATTCAGGCAACAACTCAACTGAAAAAGTTTTTAGCTTTTCTCTTGTAGAAAATTATGTAGCTTCTGGACGTTTTTTACTAAACTTATCCGATTCTTTTAAGGCTACCAGCGCTGTTGAGTCTGGAACGACAAATATGAGCAGTGGGTTTTGCGTGCCCAGCAGAAAAATTACTACAAATGGAAATTTTTTGTCTAATGGACTAAAGATTTATCAAAAATATTCAGATGTTATTAACGGCAGTAGTAAATTAAACGAAATAGATAGGATTGATCCTAGCTTTGCCGGCAATCATGCTTTAAGTCCAGATGGAAATTTTTTAATTGCTAAAACCTCTTCGGATTTTAGGCTTTACGAAAGAAGAGGAAAGTTTTTTGTTGATGATTCTTTTTCCGGCGAAAGTCCAGTTTTTCTACATAGTTCTGGCTTTAATTTTTCGCCAGATAGCAAATTTCTTTGTTTTACTGGTTCAAACTGGGTTTATCTTTACAAAAAAACAGATTACGGAGAGTTTAATAATTCTATTTGGAAACTCCATCAAAGCTTTCAGTTTACTAGCGCGAGCGGCGCGGCGGAAACGGTTGAAATTTTATCAGATCATACACTCCTTTTAGGGATACCCTCTCGAACTGTTGGGGCAACTACATCGGCTGGAATTGTTCAAGGTTTTTATTGGGATTCCGTATCAGAGAAGTACATAACGGGAGGGTTCACAATTGAAAATCCAAATGTGCAAACTGGTTCTAACTTCGGCAAAAGAATTTGTGGGGTTGATAGTAGTACAGTTATAGTCACTGCGCCGGCAACTAGCACCTTTGGTCGCGTTTATATTTTTAAAAAGAATGCCGCCTCGCAAACGTGGCAATCCGTTCAGACCCTTTCAATAGGGGCGACCGTCATCAATTCGTTCGGATGCGAACTAAGTAATTACAGAAACAATCGAATTGCAATTAGTTCTAATAGTACCACGGTCAAGGTTTTTAAAAATACCAATACCGAGGTAAATCCGTTTGTTTTTGAGGCAGATTTATCGTCATCTATTAGCTCTAACAGTCAAGTTGTTATTACGGACGATTCGGTTTTGTGCGATCCTCAAAAAAATTACCCATTAAGTTCCTCTAGTATCACCACCACTAGCAATGCCGCTACAAATTTATTTATAAAAACTAATAATAATTGGGCTACAGACTCAATTTTTATTTCAGACAATTCTTTTTTTAGATACGGTGGGTATGTATTTTCTTGGGATAAGCAAAACAACACCATTAAAGAGCAAGATATCTTTAAAAGTAGCCTTGGAACAGGAGATCTTCAGAATTTACGTTTTGCTGCCGGTTCCTTCATTAACGGCGCTAACAACTTAAGCGCCCACGATATACCAAATAAAAACTATTTATTTCTCTCGTATGTTGTACAATCCAACGGTAAGTTTAATTTATTTAAAAATACAGAAACAGACAGGTTACTTCCGCCATATTGGCAGGCAGAGTTTACGTCGAATAATTTTGCAGGAACATATAAACATTTTCAAATAAATGACGAAGGAACTGTTTTTAGTTTTGTAAAGACCCCTTCGGTGTTGGATTCTTTTGGCGATGTTATTGAAATTTACGAAAAAATCAATAATATTTGGACTCTTTCTAAAACTGTTAAGTATTCTGATTTTGGACTAGTTAGTGCCTCTTCTCGTTACTTTACTCAACTCGTTATGAACAAAACGGGTGATACGATTGCATTTGCAACGGTTAATACCTCGTCCCTTGTTCCCAGAGTTGTTAAAAAAATCAATGATGTTTGGACACAACTCTCAATAACTGGACTACAAAGTAACATCTCCGGACAGCAAGCCTCTCCAGTGCTTTTTGATACCGATGATTATTTAATTTTTAATACTCTTTCTTCTTATTCTTCGGCTAATAGACTTGCCTCCGGGGGATTGCATGTTTATAGGTTTATTAGCTCAAGTCAACTTCAATTTGTTCAGCATCTTTCAGGAACGGATAGCTATAATACCCCTTATTATTTCGATTCTTTAAAAATAAATAAAGATAGAAATAAAATGTTTTGTGTTAGAAAAGATTATACACATAACGAAACCGACAAAACTCCTATTTTTGTTTTTGTTAAGAAAAATGGTCTTTGGCAAAAAATTATTGACATTAAAGGAATTTATAAGAACGGCTCTTCATTTCATCGTGTGGGATCCGTCACTATTGACTCAACCGGAAGTAATGTTATGTTTTCGTACACAAAACAGTCCTCTATTACTGCCTCCACTCCAAGATATATGACGACTATTGAAATAACTAATCAAGTTGAAAATCAATACGTAGAACAAGAGGGTGTTTTTTATCTTTCAGCCAATTCCACAAGAGTTGCACTAAACGCCGACGGCACAACGATGGCAGTCGGTGTGCCTGGACAAACTCTTTCTGGAGCTGTAAATATTTATATTAAAAATGCAAACAATCAATGGACTATTCAGCAAACGCTAGCTGGATCGGCAGGAAGTCTATCGATTTTTAATTTTGGGCAAAGCGTTGCGCTTAGTAGTGACGGCAACACACTGGCGGTGGGTGCGCCGGGATCAAACGGAAGCAGAGGTATTGTTTTTATTTATAAAAGAACCGGAAATACCTGGGCTCAGACATCTTATTTAGCATATACTATAAATTCAATTTATGCTGCCTTTGGATCAAGTGTAAGTTTAAATGCGGCTGGAGATAAGTTGGCCGTAGGTGCCCCTACCGGCGGAACATATGCAGCGAACGGCAATCAACGAAACGGAATGGTTTATCTTTATACATACAGCTCATCGAGCAACGTCTGGCAGCAGGCCGCTACATATGAGGAAATGCCACATTGGCGCAGCGGCTCAACATCGGAAAGATTTGGTGAAATAGTCAGTCTTTCCTCATCTGGAAATATTTTAGTTATATATAATCAAAATTATCCGGTAGATAGGTTTTCCAGTGTTACTTCTAGACCGGGTTACCTTAGGGTAATAAAATTAGACACGAACCAACAAGCAACGATTTATCAAAATGAGTCAACCGCTGAACAGTATACGTTTTCAAGTTTTCAAATATTTTCTGATCAAAAAATATTATTAACAAGCGGCTTGACAAATAATATTAGCAGCTCTGGTATTATTCCGTATGTTTATAACTCTTCTACTTCGACATGGAGCTTTCAGGCTGCACAAAAAATTATGTTGCCCCATTACGGATTGGCCACAACTCAGATTTTAAATCTTCAAGCCCCTTTAGTAAAACTAGACGTAAATGGCACTTTTTCTGATTCAACTATTTTTGTTAGCCAAGATGAAACTTTTGCCAGAAGGGATCATGTGTTGTATAAAAAAATTAACGGCACATGGATTGTATATGACTTAATCCATCCCGACGAGTATAGTACGCAAGGTGGCTATTACACTCATTCGCAAGATGGGAATATTGTGGCTATGTCCGCTGGCAGATTTGTAATAGTTTTCAAAAAAACTTAATCTTATCAAGATATTATTTTAAAAGACAGTCGTTGCATCCTAATTCTTTATAATATAATTGGAGCAATCAAACATGACACTGCTTTCTAATAAACCAGCTAGCGTTGCTGCTGGCACTAATAATACATTAACTATTAATAAAACACAACTAGTTAATTTGATTAATAATTCTGGAGATGTAAACGCAGCATACTATGCTGATGAGTCTAACTGGAAAAGAGTTATTTTTTACTATCAAGATAGTTCTAAAAAGCAAAAAACAGTAGTTATGTTTGATACTGATTCCAACACTGGACGCTTCAAGCCATCTCGCAAATCCAAATACAATAAGTGGCAACTACGCAGAATTGTTATTGAAGATAAAGACAATGGAATTTTTGCCCTAAGTAGAACTATCTCTTCGGCAACAACTGCTCTAAATCAGCAAGAAATCGAAGTCATCTCCCCCAACGTCGCGCCGACTGGGATTATGCTTGCCGGTGCCGTAAACAATGCCTTCACAATGCAAGAGGGTAGCACTTTCGTTTCAAACTTAGCCGCTGTTGATGAAAACATGAACGATGCTCATACCTTTAGTATTGTTGCTGGCCAAGATAGTGCTTATTTTGAGATTATTGGCAACAATGCACTACATTTTAAAGCTCCTGCAGACTTTGAATCTGGAAAAACTTCTTATACGGTAACAATTAAAGTATCAGACTCGGAAGGATTAGAAACCCTTGAAACATTCACTGTAAATGTTACTGACGTTGACGAGGCTCCGCCTCTTGAAAGCTTCGTTGCTTCTACATCTGAAATTAAAGAATTTAATGCCAAAAATCAAACCGTTGCCGTTTTGGCGGCAATTGATCCTGATGGATTAGGCAGCTTTACTTTTAGTCTTGTAAGCGGACAGGGAGATTCTGATAACTCATATTTTTATATTGAAGGAAATAAACTAAAAGCTAATACTAGTTTTGTTTATGGTTCTAAAAATTCTTATTCCGTTAGAATAAGAGTTACGGACGTAGGCGGAATTTCAACTGAAAAAGTTTTTAGCTTTTCTCTTGTAGAAGTTGTTTCAGCTAACGCTAGAACTGTATTTTTTATGGACTCGTATTGGAGAGTAGGGGCTACTACCCCCGGCAGCAATAGTGTGTATTGCCCTCCTTCTAGAAGAATTAGTCCGGACGGAAAAACAATAATATGCGGTGCTAAAATTTTTAAAACGGCTGGAATTTTAAGCGATGGGCTTTATGAATGGGATGAACTTGACACAGAGCCCTTGGGTGGCAACGCTGTATTAAGCCCAGACGGCGAATTTTTATTTTGTTGGACCACCTCATTGGGTCAAATGTATAGAAAAAAGGGAGTTTATTCGTCTAATTTGATACAGTCTTTTTCAGGTTTCCGAGCTGTCAATTTTACAGAAGATAGCAACTACTTGTGCGCCGCCGATAATAATTATGTTTATGTATACAAAAAAACAATCAACAACGAAAACAACAATCCTATTTGGACACTTCGTCAAAAGTTTACTCACAAAGTGAACCTAAGCGACACCTTGTTTCCACTGTCTATTGAATTTTTTTCAGATAAAACTCTTTTTTTAGGTGTTTCTAAAACCTTTTCTACTACCAAAAGAGGAGCAATTTTTGTTTATTCTTGGAATCAAGAATCTGAAAATTATAACACAAATTATATTGAAATTCAAGCCCCAGACAATAGTCTTGATTTTGGAAATAATATACAAAAAATCAACGAAAGTGTATTTTTAACCTCGGCTCCTGGCGGTATATCTATGCCCGGAAAAGTTTTTGTTTTTAAAAAAATCTTAAATCAGTGGCAAAATTCTCAGACCATTACAAAAAATGTAAATAATGATGGCTTTGGAATTGATATTAGTAATTATAGAAATAAAACACTTATAATCAAAAGTAGGAACAGCAATGAGTATGTTATTTGCAAAAACAATGGAACAGACACAAATCCATCTTTTATCTTTCAGCCAGCTCCAACAACGTCTCTCAGTGCGACTTCTATCAACCCAGGTACAGACCATCCAGTTGTAACTGATGTAAGTGTTCACTTAAACCCCTTTGATACAGGTATTATATTGAGCAATAGTAATCCTGCCGGCCGGGTAACGGGGACATCTCGTCGTTTACGTGTTAAAAGTAGCACAAGATCATTGCTAACCCTAGCTTCAAACAACTTCCTTTTTACAAATAATGGCGGATCTCTTAGTTTTGTTTATTGGAATAAACAAGAAAACAGTTTTCTGTATGATTTTCCAATTACTACTAACACCTCTTCTGGCTCGCTTTCACAAATAATTGCCGGATATACAACCGCACTAGAATTTAGTCTTGATAAAAAATATATTTTTGCTCCTTATCAACAATTTGGTTCCGTCTGGAAGAACAGTGTTAAAATTTTTAAAAATATACAAACAGATGACACAAATCCTCCAATTTGGCAAGAAGAGTTTTCTTATTCCGGAAGTAATGTTGACTCTTTTCGTCATAAGTTCCAAATAAATGATGAAGGAAATGTTTTTGGTTTTATAGATTATGTAATTGCTACAGGAGTAGAAGGTCGTAAAGTTATTAGAATTTATGAAAAAAATAACGGAACTTGGAATCTTTCTCATACATTTGGTTCTACCGTAGAAAAAAATATTTCCAATTTCGCTATGAATAAAACGGGAGATTTAATAGTTTTTACAGACTTTTCCGTTTTAAAAATATTTAAAAAAATTAATAATACATGGACGGCAATTTCAACCAGCGGTCTTCAAAATTGGACGGGAACGGCTAGCACAGGCGTCTTACTATCTGGAGTTGCTCCGTTTGGTTTCGATGCGGACGATAATCTGTTAATTAACGCCTCGTATTATTCAACCTCACAGGCTTCGTTGAGAGCATCTTACTCCGGAATGCATGTTTATAAAATAAATTATTTGAACAATCTTGAATTTTTGTATAATTTTCAACCAAATAGTTTTTATGGACATATCGGATTTTTTGGTCAAAAGTCTTTAAGTGGCGACAGAACCAAGCTTTTTACAACTTTTACAGCTTACGACTCTGCCACAACCACAGATATCCAGCCTATTTTGTATTTTGTTAAAAAAGATATTTGGAAAAAAATGACCACTATATCAAGCATTAAGGGGTTTGAGCTTAAAGGTGCTACATACGTTCAAACGATGTCAGACGGAAATGGGGCTTTTGTTACATATAGACCGGGCGGAAATCTTGCAAACACGACGCACAGTGTAATTAGTATTACTAATCAGCCTGACAATGAATATTTTACAAAAGAAAGCGAGTTTAAGGTTGATTCGACTGAATCAAACAAACCAAGCAAGCCGGTACTAAATACTGACGGCACTACTATGGCGATCGGTATACCCTTAGCAAATAAAGTAAAAATTTATACAAAAAATGAAAAAAATCAGTGGGTTATTCAACAAATTTTAAACGGAAGCGGAGATTCCGGCTATACGGTTGCTGGTTTTGGGTTTTCCGTAGCTATTAGTGATGACGGAAACACATTGGCAGTTGGAGCGCCCGAAACAAGTCACAGCGGAGTGGCCAAAAAGGGTTGCGTTTTTATATTTAAAAGAACAGGAAATACTTGGAATCAAGTTACCCAAATTAACTATAACACGACTAAACAGGCTGAATTTGGTACAAGCGTAAGCCTAAACGCTGCTGGCACTAAATTGGCTGTGGGGGCACCTTATGGTGGCACATACACTAGCACTACGTATCCTACAAAAGCGCACGGAGCTGCCTGTATCTATTATCTATCTAATAATACTTGGAGTTTTAATAGAGAATTAGATCAATCTCCCGGCTCTGGATATCTTTCAGTAAGCCAGTTGGATATGTTTGGCAAAAAAGTCAACCTTTCTCCGTCTGGAGAAACCGTAGCTGTTTATAATCAAAATTACAGATTTTATGAAAATGGCTCTAACGCTACTCTTCCGGGCTGTCTCGTTGTAGAAAATCTTACTTTAAATCAAAGAAAAGTTTTTTATCAGTCCAGTGCATTATTTTATTCTTTTCAAAGTTTTCATATTTTCTCTGACGATATTTTTTATTTAGTAACAAATACACTAAATCTTCATCGATATCAAAAGTCAACCGCTTCGGGCGTCTCATACAATTTCGCCTGGTCCTACACGAGCACAACTCCACCCGCTATTGGGTACGAAATGAAAAACGATATTGGTTTTTCAGAAGTTACTCCTATTAACGACGGCGATATGTTTATTAATAATACCGAAGATTTTTTAAGAATAAATTATCATAATTTTTATAAAAAAATTAACAATACTTGGACGAGTTACGACGCGCTCGTTCCCCATGAATATCAACCATACGGTGGTTATTTATCTTCATCAAAAGATGGTATTACTACGGTTATGACCGCTGATAGAGATGTTTTAACTTTTAAAAAAGACTAACCTTATCAAGATATTATTTTAAAAGACAAGAGCCACCCCTCTTGTCTTTTTTTATTATTCCCTGGGAAACTAATTATAAAAAACACAGTAAAACTACAAATGCTTAGAAGATTTTTTTAATAAGGTTTTTCTTGATAATTGTTATAAAATAGAATTATATATGCTTAACTTGTTTAATTAATTTTGCGTAACAACCTAAAAATATTGGAAAAATATATGAGCGGAAATGTAATTGCTTCAGTGGGAATGTCAAGCTATATCACCCCTTCGTATACATTTACCCCAGGTCCATCTGGCTTAGGTACCGTAAATTTATCAGGAATTGATAACTTTGACGTTAAGCGCCTTGTGGCCATCGTTAACCAAACCGCAGGAACCGTAATTTACAGCAGCGGAAACTCTTCCTGTAACCACACAAATGTTTCCGGAAAAACAATTACACTCAAGCTTGATACCAGTAGCCAAAACTCAACAGATATTTTGCAAATCATTTATGATACGGGATACGTAAGATTAGATCCTGTTTTTCCAATTAATATTGACAATTGCTATGTTTCTAACGAAGTAGAAATTAAAAACGATTCAGGAAATCCTGTCCCTGTTTCATCAGCGCAATCAGGGACTTGGAACATTAATAATGTTTCCGGCACCGTATCTTTACCTACGGGCGCATCTACAGAAAGCAAACAGGATACTCAAATAGCTGAATTGCAGGCAATTAAAAATCACATCGATGAAGTTGAGCCTAAACTAGACACACTTATTTCTCAGACAGATGGTCTTGAAGGTAGTTTATCAAGTATTGATGGGAAGTTAAATAGCCTTGGACAAAAAGCAATGGCTAGTTCAGTTCCAGTGGTTGTCTCATCAGACCAGTCAGCAATTCCTGCGTCACAGTCTGGCACATGGAACATTAATAATGTTTCCGGCACCGTATCTTTACCTACGGGCGCATCTACGTTGGCTGCCCAGAATACCGCAAATGCTAGCCTAAACAACATTGACGCAAAACTACCAGCACTTTTGAATGGGCGGCAACCCTCTGAAACATTAGGAATGCCATCAGTTGCTAGACAATTAAGCGCTGGACCACATAGCGCAGACACTGCGTTAACTGTTGGCGTGACCCGCGTATCTATTTACGCAAACGGAGGAAGCATTAGGTATTCGGTTGGGAGTAGTCCTCAAACCGCCAGTAGCTCAAGTCACTTTATAGCTATCGGCGAAAGATTAGATATTATAGTTCCTGCGACTGGTCATATAGCCGTGATGCGTGCAAATTCAACGAACTGCACACTAGAGCTAACGGAACTTGTATGAGATTAAGAAGCTCAAGAAAGGGTCATTCTAAAAAACCTTTTTGGTATCCAACTTTATCGAATAGCACAATAGAAGAAAACAACGCTCCCGATGCAATTATTGGCACTTTAAGAGTGGTTGACGCAGATAATGTTGACATCACATATTCTATTGTGGGAGGAGACTCAAATTACTTTAATATAAACGGTAATGAGCTTAGAGCGTCTTCTCAGTTTAATTTTGAAACCAAATCAACATATCAAGTGATTATTAAAGCCTCGGACTCTAACGGATTGACTTACGAAGATTCTTTTTCTATTACTATTACAAACCAAAATGAAGCACCTACTGATATTTTTCTTTCAAACAATAGTATTACTGAATACAACGCTATTAATGCCGAAATCGGCTCTCTCAGTGTATCTAAGCCATCGGCTCAGCCAGTTACGTACACTGTGATTGGCGGAGACGTGTCTGCGTTTAATATCAACGGAGATAAACTAAGAGCTGCAATTTCATATACATATGCAAATAAAAATATTTATTCTGTTACTATCAGGGCAGACTCAGGCAGTGAGTATTTTGACAAAACGTTTAATATTTCAGTTATTGATTATTCTTACACATATAACGGAAGAGCTGTTAACTCTTCAACCGGTGCAGGGGTTTCTGGAGCTACAATTAGCTTTTCAGCATCAAACGGATCACCTGCTATCGCTACAGCAACGTCCGACTCAGGTGGATATTACTCTGTAACTCTTGAGTATTCTGGATCTTACTATGTAACCGTTTCCGCTAATCAATATGATACATGGTCGGGAACACTAAATACAGCGTCGGTTTTTTCGACATCTTTGACTCCAAAGTCAGCAGTAGTTGTAAAAGCATCTGGATTTCAGGGAATTTCGGGTAGTTACGGAATTTCTCCTATTTATGTAGGAGATTCGGATGATAGTTCTTATCGATTCAATTTGCCAATTTCGTTTATATTTAGTGGAATTGAGTACGGTAATGGCTCAAATGGTAGTTTACATTTTGGCACTAATGGATATATAACTTTTGGAACAGGTTCAAATGTTTATTCAAATATATCTGCCTCAGTTCCTGGGAGGGGCATTCTATTTAACGTAAAAGATAACCGTCTTTATGAGTTATACGGAGGTTCAAAAACTCAAAATGGTATGACATATTACCATATATATTCTAGAATGACATCGTACAGTAACACATCAGATGTTCTCATTACAGAGATTTTATTCTTCCCTGGCAACAGAGTTACTATAAACTATGGCGCCACAACCAACACATCTGGAATAGCTGGCATTTCTAACGGCAGTTCTTATGTTGCATCTTGGGGACCATATCAAAATAGAAGTTACGCCCTAGAGGGCAATGCAGATGGATCATCTTGGACAGTTACTTCCGGTGCGTACTGGCAAATACTTTAATTTTTAAAAACTTATGGAATATTTTTATTATCTCCTAAATAGCCAAACATCCCAAAACGCAGTAAAATGCTAGATGTTTGGCGTCTTTAGGAGTTGGTATGAAGTCTTTAAGATTACTTAAAAGTGAATACGAAAAACTAACTAAAGAAAAACCATTTGTTCAATTAAATCAAGAACATGGCAAGAAAATAGCCGATGCTTATGAAAACATGAAGCACGAGCCTAATCACCCCGCCGTCAAAGCCTCCTACGATGCCCTTATTAATGAGACTAAACAACAGTATAAAGATTTATTAGCGGGCGGCTTAAAAGTCTCTAAAATGAAACATGGGATGGATAATCCCTACCCAACCTCAAAGCACCTTCATGCAGATATGGAACAGAATAATCACATGTGGTACTATCCAACTGATTTGGGGTTTGGCTCTAGTGATGCCCCACCTCAAGACCACCCCATGTTGCAAGAAACCGAGTTCAAAGATGCTGAGGGCAAGCCAATGTTAGCCAACGATGTTTTTCGGATAGTACACGACTCCGTTCATAATAAGCTAAAGAATGGCTTTGGTCCGAAGGGCGAGCATGAAGCCTACCTTGAGCACAAGAAGACTTATAGCCCCTTAGCGCAAAAAGCATTGGCTACGGAAACGATGGGTCAGAATAATACTGTTAATTTCGGGAAAAATGGCGAACATAATAGAAAAAATCCAGCCAATACAATTTATGCAGACCAAAAGGCAGGCTTACTGCCAGACGAGATTATCAATGGAAGGTGGCATCAATGAGATTACGTCATCGCAGAGCTACAGCAGAGTACCAAAACGAACTCAACGAAGTCTTTAGTCAGCCCAAAATGACTAAGTCTCTTAAGACGCTTA
>Ga0194115_10001325_pt1 | contig 31762 bp, 48 predicted proteins | sample TA2MahsurfametaG_3_FD_148656 | JGI IMG/M metagenome (GOLD analysis project Ga0194115, IMG submission 148656) | Freshwater microbial communities from Lake Tanganyika, Tanzania - TA2015002 Mahale S4 surface | ecosystem: Environmental > Aquatic > Freshwater > Lake | place: Tanzania: Lake... | reverse complement strand
TTTTTTTATTAATTTTTTATTAAATGAATACAACAAATATGCAGGTTCTCAAGATTAGTATTTATTTATTAGCATTCGTATTATCGAATTTTATAGTATTATGGTTCGGTAATGTAGGGTTAATTTTCACGGCCCTTTTTTTAATTCCATTTGATTTTGTAATGCGATGCCTATTTCACGAAACTTGGAAGGGCTTTGAGCTAATTGCGAAAATGATGTTGCTCGTTATTGCAGCAGGTTTAATTACTTATTTAATCAATTACGATACTAAGTTAATTGCTTTTGCTTCAATATTTGGTTTTACAGGCGCCCAGGTTGTAGCCGGAATGTTTTACCAATTAAACATTGAAAAGGATTACCTAATAAAAGTAAACGGATCCGATGCAGTAGGAATTATGTTTGACTCGATAGTGTTTCAAATGATTGCATTCGGGTCGGTGGATTGGTATATTTTCCTCAGTCAGTTTACTTTAAAAATAATAGGCGGACTTTTTTGGTATTGGCTTATATTTGTAAAATTAAAACTACACAAAAAATGGTTATAGAAAAAAAATATCACTTTTACGCAGCACACAGAAACCCTGCCGGTGGAGAAAAATGTGGACGCATTCACGGACATACTTACAACGTGAAATGCTTTTTTAAATTTGAGCAAATAAATAAAGGCGGAATAACTTGCCTTTTTTCTGACATTGATAAATTAGTCGAACCGATAATAAAAGAATACTGTCATTGGTTTATAATAGACGAGTTCGATCCCTTAGTTCCTGTTTTAGAATTGGCAAACGAACCAATTAAAAAAGTACCTTTTGAAACCTCAGCCGAAAATCTTTGTATTTGGCTATTTAGCAGAATTAACGGTGAAACAAAACTACCAATTTACAGAATAGAATTAGCCGAAACAAAATCCTCAAACGTAGTATATGAAGTTAAAAGTTAGTGAAATATTTTACTCCTTACAAGGTGAAGGAGCCAGAATAGGAACCCCGACCGTATTTATTAGATTGCAGGGATGCAAGGCTAAAAACGCCTGTTTTGCAGCCGGAATAAAATGCGATACCGAGTTCGAAAGCGGTCAAGAAATGTCAGTTCAGGACATTATTTTTTGGATAGTAAGCAATGCAAAAGGATGCCAAGAAATAACGTGGACCGGTGGTGAACCTTTGGACCAACTTACCGAAGAAATAATTGCCTATTTCAAAAAAAATAACTATTATCAAGCAATAGAAACAAGCGGATTACACCCGGCTCCAATCGGCTTAGATTTTATTTGTGTTTCACCAAAGGTAGCAGAACACGTAATTAAAAAGAACTTTCCAAATGGAGTAACAGAACTTCGATACGTACGCCACAAAGGACAATCAATACCCCAACCAAGCATAAAAGCAGAACATTATTGGTTAAGTCCACACTCAGATGGCTTCACAATAAACAGTGAAAACATGAAACACTGTATTAATTTATGTATCGAAAACCCTAAATGGAAACTATCACTACAGAATCACAAGTTATGGAATATACTATAAACAGCCCTGAATGGCATTTTAAATTAATATTAGAGCATTTAGGCGAAGATACCAACCGAGAAGGCTTAAAAGATACCCCAAAGCGTTATATCAAATTTATGCGTGAATTTCTCGAACCAAAGGAATTTAACTTTACAACCTTTGACGCAGAGGGAACAGACGAAATGATATTACAAACGAATATTCCATTCTACTCGATATGCGAACACCATACGGCTCCATTCTTTGGAACTGCAGATGTTGCTTACATACCGAATGAAAAGATAGTAGGACTAAGTAAATTAGCCAGAACCGTTGATTTATACGCTAACCGCTTCCAAAACCAGGAACGAATAACAACACAAATAGCCGAACGATTACAATTAGAATTAAACCCGAAGGGGGTTGCGGTGCATTTAAAAGCTCAGCATCTTTGTATGTGCATGAGGGGAGTAAAAAAACACGATACTTGGACTTCAACGAGTAAGTTATTAGGAGCGTTTAAAGAGGATGAAAAAGCACGTACAGAGTTTTTAAACTTAATTACTAAGTAATGGAAAATAAATACGAAAAAGAACTATTAAAAGCCATTGAGAAATACAAGTGGATGCGGTGGGCGCATATTGATTGGACTGCATTAAGTATGTCAAGGGCAACCGCTTACAATCACAAATTGGATAAATTAGACACAATAAAAGACGCTTTCGAGCAAAATAGGTCAAAGGCTACAAATTACCTTCTTCAAAAGTGGATTCAGTCAGATAACGCCACCCTTCAAATAGCAGCATTCAAAATAGTAGCTGACGGCGACGATCACAAAAGATTGAACCAGACCTATGTAGAACAAAAAAACACGGAAGTAGATTTAACAGGACTATCCACAGACGAAATAAAAGAAATATTAAAAGGTGAATGAAAAGCGTGACGCATTACGAATATTACTACGCCTCGAACTTTGCCGTAGGGAGTTTTGGGAGTTTTGTGAGTACTATGACCGGGAATTTTTCAACGCTCGTTTATTTTTACGGGAAGTCGCAGAAGCCTTCCAAGAAATAGAGGATAATAAAATACGTTCACTAAGCGTATCCATGCCGCCACGAGCAGGTAAATCCTATGTAAGTTCTTTGTTTTGTGCGTGGACTATTGGACGTAATCCAGAGCGTTCAGTGATGCGTAACACTTGTACGGCGACCTTATACCAAAAGTTCAGTTATGACGTTCGTACAATAGTTAAAAGCGATAAATTCAAAGAGGTTTTTCCAACGGTCCAATTATCAGATGACAAAGCCAACCTTCAAGGGTGGAATACAAACAGCGCAAAGCAGGTAAGTTATTTCGGTGCAGGAGTTGGCGGTACGATAATAGGCTTTGGAGCGGATAACATAGCCGTTACCGATGATCTTTACACAGGGTTAGAACAGGCCCTTTCAGACACGCAGAACGAACGAATAATACAATGGAAGGAAGCAACACACGATTCACGTTTTGAAAGCGGTTGTAAGCGTATTGATATCGGTACTCGTTGGAGTCTTAACGACGTAATGGGGCGCCAAATGAATGAAGGAATGTACGAAAAATCTATTGTGGTCCCGGCTCTAATTGAAGATAAATCCTTTTGCGAGGCCGTAATGACAACAGAGGAGTACCTGGAAAAGAAGAAACGTACCGAGCCAAGTATTTGGGAAGCTGAATATATGCAAAGCCCCGTAGACATAAAAGGACGCTTATTCAATGACCTCAAAACAATACCACTAACCGACTTTAACACGATAAAAGACACCGTACAGGGAACCATTGCCTATTGTGACGTAGCAGACCAAGGCGCAGATTACACTGCATTCGCTATTTTGGCAGTCGCAAACAACGAACTTTACTTAGCGGATTACGTATTCAACAAAGCGAATACAGACGTTACCCTTCCTATAATTAGCCAAAAGTTAAACCAATGGAAAGTAGCCTATTGCAGGGTAGAAAGTAATTCAATGGGCGCGATGTTCAGCCGTAACCTACAAAAGCAAACACAAACAAAGATACTACCGGTCCACAATTCCACTAATAAGATTACCCGTATTATTATGCAGTCTGTATGGATCCAGCAAAGAATAACATTTGTAACCACAGGAACGCCAGAGTGTGAGTTATTTTTACAAAACGTACTGCATTTCAGTAAGGAAGGTAAGAACAAAAATGACGATGCCCCGGACTGCTTAGCAGGTTTATCAATATTCGCTCAATCAATGTTTAAACAATTCGCTTAAAATTTAACCCCCTTTTTTATTAGAATTTAATCATTACATTTGCCAAAACCTTTCGCCAATGGCATTTGAATTTGTTAGCGCATTTGTAGATAATTACTTCGACACACAGCGTTTTTCACAGTTAACGCGCCAAATATTCCCACCAGCGGTGCAAATTTGGGGTAAAAAAGAAGCCGTTTGGCTTGACACGGGCGACGCATGGCGCTTATTCGTAGACATTCCAGAACTCAGAGCCGTAGTAAACAAACGTGCTACAATGATGTCAGCCAATAAACCTATCCTTCACGATAAAGCAGGTAACGTTGTAGAAAATCACTGGATAAATGATTTAATTAACAAGCCTAACGGAGTTCAGTCATGGAGCGATGTAGTGTATTCAATGAGCGTTCAGGATGCGTTATATTCGAACGTGGTGGCTTATTGTCCTTTGCGTAGTTTCAATCAAAGAAACCTAATAATTGCCTTACCAAATAACAAAATACAGATTAATTTAAGTGGTAAGAAGCTAAAACAAATGGAAATTAACGACCTTATTGATTCATTTGTATTCACTTATGACGATGGAAGCACGGAAAAAATAGAGATACAAGACGCAATTTACTTAACCACAGCGGACGGAATGAACATAGTTAAGCCTATTTCACGCATAGACTCGTTGAGGTTGCCACTATCGAATATAATGGCTTCATATCGTAAGCGAAATGTATTACTTGAAAACCTTGGAGCGATAGGTATTTTAAGCGCACAGAACAACGATATGGGTGGAGCAATACCAATGACCCCAGAGGAACGTAATAAGATACAAAAAGATTGGTACAGACGCCAAAAAGACGAACTTATTATAACAGAGTCGAACGTTAATTGGCAACCAATGAGTTACCCAACCAGGGACTTAATGTTATTCGAGGAGTTAACCGAGGATAAATTAGCAATAATTGACGCCTTTGGATTAAATTACAACCTATTCAGTAGTGATAAGGGTGCTACATTTACCAATGTTAGGGACTCGATACGCATGGCTTATACAGATACAATCATTCCAGAAACGCAACAAATGTACGATTCAATGATAGCGCAGTGGGGGTTACAAGGTGAATACCATTTAGAAGCTAATTTCGATCATTTACCAATATTGCAGGACGATGAAACGCAAAAAGCCGCAGCAGAAAAAACCAAAGTGGACACGTTCAGCGTAATGTTAAAAGACGGCGTTGTAAATCAACAGCAGTATGCCGAGGAGTTCGGTATTGAATTACAGAAACAGGATAGAACAGAAAGCCAAGCGGCTGCACTTGCACAGGCGCAAACAAACCTCAAAGGAACGGTTGGAGGTCTTGACGGTATTATCGGACTCAATGCCGCAGTAAGTGGCGGTCAAATGGATAGGCAAACAGCTATAAACACCCTCGTAAATTACTACGGATACGATGTAACAGTAGCCAATTCAATGATAACAAACCCTGTAAATAATGCCAATACCTAAGCCAATAGCAGACGAAACAGAACAGGAGTTCATAAGCCGTTGCATGAGTGACGACACAATGACCGGTGAATACGAAAGTGAGCAAAGAATGGCAGTATGTACAGTAGCTTGGAATGAAAAAAATGTAAAGAACATGAGTAAATACGAAACAAAGAACGGTTACGAAATTAAAGATATGGACGGCGATAAACGAGAAGTTGCCGTATACCTTGCGAAATTCGGTAACGTGGACTCAGATAACGACGTGATCCAAAAGGGTGCATTCAAGAAATCAATCCAGGAACGCGGACCAATGGCACCGTCAAATAGAAAAATAGCCTTCCTTAGACACCATGATTGGGAAAAACAAATTGGAGTATTCAGTAAATTACAAGAGGACGATAACGGACTTTTCGCAGTTGGTAGATTAGGAACGTCAACACTTGGTGAGGACGCTTGGCGCGATTATCAGGACGGAATAATAAAAGAACATTCCGTAGGTTTTCAACGCGTAACAGACAAAACAAAGTGGGTAAAAGACACGTCCAACCCTGCAGGTGGGTTCACCTTATTACAAGAGGTTAAACTTTGGGAAGGTTCAGCGGTTACATTCGGAGCCAATGAATTAACCAACGTAGTAGAAATAATGAAAAGCGAACAAAAGAAGAGCTTTATAGATAGAATTTCCGAGGACTTACAAACAGTAATCAAAGCCTTAGTAAATGGAAAAGGTAGCGACGAACGTTTGTACGAACTTGAAATGAAGGCTAACTTCCTATCGAGTCAGTTGACTTTACTCGCACAAACCGAACCGGGCAACCATTCGGAAATAGTGTACGAGCCGGAGCCACAGGTATTCAGTTGGAAAGCGGTCATGGAGGTACTCGAAACAAAACAAACGTATGCCGATTACCCTCAACAAGCAAAAGACAATGCCCGTAAAGGTATGGAGTTAAATGAAGCAATAGGAAACACGTGCGCAACAGCCGTAGGCAAAACACGCGCCAACCAAATTGCAAACGGTGAAGGTCTAAGCCTTGATACCTTAAAACGCACTTACTCTTATCTAAGCCGTGCAGAAGTTTACTACGATCCAAACGATACAAAAGCGTGTGGAACGATTAGTTATTTGCTTTGGGGTGGAAAAGCGATGCTAAGTTATTGTGAGGGGAAACTCAAAGAATTAAATGAATTGTAAAATTTTAAACTTAAAAAAACGTGGAAAACAATTTGACACCCGAGCAGGTAGTTGAGAAAATCAACGGAATGTTCACAGAAAAAATGGCAACGGTTCCTACAAAAGACGAAGTTGCACAACTTAAAAGCGAGTTAGATAACTACAAAGCACTTGAAGTTAAGAACTCAGAAATGGAAAAAGCTATTGCGAAAATGGAAGGACGTTTGGAAGCAATGGCAGAAAAAGCAGTTAACGCACCTAAAAAACAAGGCGCTAAAACTATCAAAGAAGCGTTGGTAAAAACTTATACTGACAACGTTAAGGCTATTGCTGACTCAATCGAGAAAGGTAACAGAATTAACCTTGAAGTAAAAACCGACACTACAATTGACGGTGATTATACAGGAAACGTTGCGCTTTCAGTATTGGAGCCAGGAGTTAACAGAATTGCGCGTCCTATCCGTAGAATTCGCGAAATTTCTAACGTAGGTTCAACAACTTCAAAATTCGTTACTTACATTCAACAAACTCAACAAGTTGCACCGGGTGCAGAGGAGTCACTTTGGGTTAACGAGGCGGGTGCTAAATTTAACGGTGAAGTTAAGTACGAAGAAGTAAGCGAAGAAGTTAAGAAAATCGCTGCTTATATCAAAGTTTCTAAGGAAATGTTAGCAGACCTTTCATTTGTACGTTCAGAAATCAACACTGAATTAATGGAAGCAATCGAGCAAAACATTGACTTGTCTTTGGTTAACGGTGCAGGTGGTAACGACTTGAACGGTCTCTTATCCGTAGCTCCGGCATTCGCAGCAGGTTCATTCGCAAACGCGGTTCCAAGTGCAAACATTTCTGACTTGATTAGAATTGCAAAAGCACAAATTCAAGCGGCTAACTTTGAGCCTACTCACGTGGTATTGAATCCAGAGGACGTTGCTAAAATTGAGTTAACTAAAACTTCAACAGGTGAGTATTCTTACCCAGCGTTTTGGGATGCTAACATGAGAGTTGCAGGTTTAATCGTTGTTTCTTCTAACAACATTACTGCCGGTACAATGATCGTTGGTGATTTCTCTAAATTCAACATTAAGTTCCGTGAGGATATGAACATGAGCGTAGGTTACGAAAACGATGACTTTACTCGTAACATGGTAACAATCCTTTGCGAAGCTCGTTTGGTTGCATACGTGAAAGGTAATGACGTTAACGCATTCGTACAATCTGATATAACTACAGATATTGCAGCGATTACAGCACCTTAATTTAGACTAAAATGGAAAAGAAACCGAGAAAAAAGAAGATTGCTAACGTAGAACTTGTAAACAAGGTTGAGCAGGTGCAACAGGAAACCCCACAAGTTGAGGCTACCGAAGTTGTTAACTTAGATCCAAACAAGGAATACACGTTTGTAAGCAACGGAACATTCAAAGGCTTACCGAAGGGTCAAGTATGGAAAATGTTAGGCTCAAAGGCTGAAATATTGATTAACAAAGGTTACGGAAAACTAAAATAAGATGATACTTTCAACAACAGATTTTACGGGTAAGTACCAAATATCTACAGGGATGTACGACACCGCTAAATTGCAGGACTACATAAATAGATACGAACCACGTTACTTAAAAGAGTTATTTGGAGTAAGTTTATACAACGACTTCCAAAGCGACTTACTGAATAACGTGCCGCAAAGCCCGAATTTCTTAGTTGTATTTAATCCTTTGAGTGAAGACATGGGATATAACTTCTACTATTTCAATGGAATATACGAAGGAGTAAACCAAATAGACTCCGAAGGGATTAAAGAAATGTTGAAAGGATTTATTTATTTCGAGTACGTAAAAGACTTAAGTAATCAAATTACGCCGATAGGACTTGTAACGCCACAGAACGAAAATAGCACGGTTGCGAACACGCTTTTCAGCATGATGTACACGCGTTATAACGAGGCAATACGGTCCTATAATTCAATTCGGGACTTCATAAAATACACAAATAATCCTCCATTAGGGCAAATTGTAGATTTTACAATATCGAATGCAGGCATTGGATATGTTACTGCAAACAATTTAACGTGTGTAAATGGCTCAGGTCAAAGCGCATTAGTAAATATTGTGGCTAATAGCAATGGAGGTATTAATCTATTTACAATTACTGCAGTTGGCACAGGGTACACGGATGGTATTTATACCATTACTACAGGATCAGGTACTAATTGCCAGGTAAATGTAGTTACCAATATTTTAGGAGAGGTAGCAAGTGTAAGCATAGAGAATGCAGGAGAGAATTATTTAGTTGGAGATATTATAACTATTCCTGGAGGTAATGATGATGCATTTTTTACTATCACTAACGTTACAAATGGTAGCATTATAGAGGTTAAAATAGTAGATGGAGGTAAGAACTATGAAATTGGGGATTATGTTAATATAGAACAGGGGGCTAATTTAACTGCATCTATTCAGGTTAATTATATTGGAATAGGGGATTACAGGAAGTTCAGAGGAGTACGTAAACTAACGGCTTATTGGTTATGACAAAAGATGTTTCACAAGCGGTTGAATACTTAGTAAATCAAATAGATAACACGATACTTGGTTTATACGACCCTATACAGCAAAAGACGATCACTTGTGATACGTCCTACGCGAGAGTAGGAAAGTACGTTACAGACCCCGTAAATGGCGATCTATTGATAACAGGGATTGAAACCGATGAATATTTAGTAGCAGATAATGCGAATGGAGTGTTAACACTTGCGTCTCCTTATTTCGTGCCTGGAACTAAAATAAGTGCAAACAACGAATGGACCAAAGTAAGCAACGACCTTACAACGAAAACGCCATTAGTATGGTTGTTACACGATGTTAGATACACACGATTTGGAAGGGAAAGCGTTTACGAGTGGGAAAGTGATTTAAGGATTTTTTTCTTAGACGAAACCGACATAGTAAACTACTTAACAAAGGATCACATTGATAACGTTGTAGTACCGATGAGTAAATTGGCTGAAAAGTTTATTGAGGTGGTTAAAAACGATAGGAATTACAAAACCCTTGACACGTACGAAATAATTAATTTCACCCGTTTTGGAACCGAGCAAAGTAACGGTTATTTTCAGAACATTTTAGATGCTAATTTAAGTGGCGTAGAGCTACGAATAAAATTAACGAAGTATAAAGAAAATTGTAAATGTTAAAAAAAAGAAATCATGGCAGGATGTAATTGTAATGCGGGACTTGGCAACACAGGGCGTCCCGGTTGCGTTCCTATTCAGAGCGTAACAAGTAAATTAATAATGGTTCCGTTGACAGCTAACGACGGAACTGCAAACAGTATAGATTTAACCACAACCCTTCCAACTTGGAATGACTTAGTAAACGACAAAGACGCGTCAAAACGTTGGTTTCCTTTACCTGCATTTGAGAACGTGGAGTTACCAAAGGCAGAAAGCCAATTTGAAGAGGCTAATAGCGGACGTATGGCGTTCCTTAGAGAAGGTAAGCGTTCATTTACTGGCGAGTTGTGGGGTGAGGATTCAACTCCGACCTTATTAGGAAAAATGAAGGCAGGTCGTTGCGTTGAATTTGGAGTATACGTAGTTGACGTAACAGGTAACTTAATTGGTTCAAAAGTAGGCGGGTATTTATATCCTATTCCTGTAGACAACCAATCTTGGAACCCTACATTTATGTTTGCTACAGACTCAACTGTTCAGAAAATTATGTTAACATTTGACTTCGATCGTTTATTCGACGATTCTACAATGTACATGATTACAGCAACGGAAGCGGGTATTGACTTCAATACTTTGGCGGGTCTTATCGATGTAAATTTGGCGGTTGCTTCACAAGTAACTACAGTTTCTGTAACATTGGATGCTACATTTGACTACGGAACGGCGTTAAATCCTATCTTACTTCAAGGGGTAACAGGCTTAACTGACTGGGATATTTATGACGTAACAAACCAAGTTTCATTTGGTAACCCTACGGGAGTGAGTGAGTCACCTGCAGGAACTTATACGTTATTGGCTTCGTTTTTATCTGGTGACGATTATACAGTTTCAGTTGTTAAGGACGGCTTCACAGGTTCAGTAACGTTTACAGCGTTATAAATCCCCCTTTTGTTTGGGTAAAAAAGACTCGTACAATTTTGTGCGGGTCTTTTTTTATACCTTTGAATTTCAAATGGAAGCAATTACCAATTTAATGAACCACGTAGTAGGATATTTAAAACCTGCGGAAGTATGGATTAGGGTATTTAGTGACCAGAATTTACAGAATAAAATAATAGTTGAGTACATTCAACAGGATCAATTATTTGAAAAAGGAGTTGACGAAACGGGACAAATTATAGGTTATTATTCAGCCTATACTGAAATGTTAACCAACGGGCGTAAAAAGGAAGGAGAGCCGTACAATTTATTTGACACGGGTGATTTTTACAGAAGTATGGTATTTTTGTTAGGAAAAGACTTTTTCGAAGTAGACGCAGACCCAATAAAAGACAATGATAACTTATTTACGAAATTTGGTGAGGGCATTATTGGACTCACGGAAGAAAGCAAAGAAAAACTTAAAACCGAATTACTCGAACGATACGACAAAGAGGTTAGAAGGATATTACAGGGCGATTGACGAATTGCCGTTATACAATTGGAATAAATGCTTAGCAGGTGAATTAAAGTTCATTAGAAGGGCTCAAAATGGCTCAGAACAAAAGGACGTGGAAGCGTGGGAATTGGTTTACGATGAGTATTTGAAGGAATTTGGGCTTAGTAAGGTGCATAAAAAAATATTAAAATGCATAAAAGACAAAGCCATTCAAGAACTCGAGTACGTAATTAGTGGCGACAGGTTCAAATTAACCTTAATTGAAATGGAAGAAACCAGGTTAAAGAACATTATAAGCACGGCGGGAACGGGAGTAAGTATAGACCAGACCTTAATTCACTTATCGAAGTGGTTAGGTCAGTGGATAAAACCAAAGGAAATAACGGTATTGGAGTTTTTTAACCTACAAAAAGAATACGAAAGATACATAAAAGCGCAGAACGATGGCAAAAAAAATTAGTAGCAGTGATTTATTCGAACAAGAGGACTTGTTTAAAGGGGTCCGGGACTCGGCAACGAAAACCCTTGCAGTATTTAATGAATTACAGGCTGAATTAAAAGCAACGGCACAAGGTTTAAAGAACGAATTAACGGCAAATACTCAGGCTTCAACAGCTCAGTTAAAACAATTCACGGCAGTCAGTGAAGAGGCTAACAAATTAATGAAACAATCCGTAGAAATTGAGAAACTAAAAGCACAAGCGGACCAACAAAGGATAAAAGCCGAAGCCGAATTAGTTAAGTTACAGAAGGCTCAGGCACAAGAGGCGGCACGATTAGCCAAAGAACAAGAGAAAACGGCTAAAAACGCACAGAATGAAGTGAGTGCGTACTCTAAATTAAGCGCTGAATTAAATAAAGCCCGTAAAGCATACAAAGATTTAGCAGTAACCAACCAAACCAACACGCAAGAGGCAAAGGATTTACTAAATACCATTACAAAACTCGACAAACAGTTAAAGGAAGTTGATGCTACAGTAGGTCAACACCAAAGAAACGTAGGTAATTACGAAGGTGCAACCCGCAATTTAAAAATGGAATTTAGGCAATTAGTTCGTGAATTGCAAAACTTAGAGCAAACAGATCCTCGTTTTCAAGAAATGACACAACGAGCCGCAGAATTAAAAGATCAAATAGATGACACCAACGCAACAATTAAAGCCACAGCGGGAAATGCAGTGGAAAATTTAGCAGGTGGATTTGTTACAACGGCCCAATTAGGAGTTGCAGGTTTTCAAGGGGTTGAGGCGTCAATGGCTTTAATGGGAGTTGAAAGCGAAAACGTACAAAAGTCTTTAATGAGATTAACGGCATTAATGAATTTGTCGGATAGTTTAAAAACGTTGGGAGAAATAGACCAAAAATTTGTTGAAATAAAAGCCTCAATTACTGCATTTGGTGCAAAGGCTTCCGGTGCATTTAAACAACTTACTGCAGCCGGTAAAGCATTTGCTGTGACCGGAATAGGATTAATTGTAACGGGATTAGGTTATGCAATTTCTAAATTTTCGGAATTATCAGATGAAGGAAAGGCGTGGCAAGAAATGGAAGAGGATCGTTTGGCTCAAAAAAAGGAATTAATAGAAAAGCAAAAGGCAGAAAATCAAGAAATTGCAACTCAAACAGCTAATTTTGTAGGTCTTGTTGCACAATTAAAACAGACCAATCAAAATAGTAAGGAACGTAAAAATTTGATTGATCAAATTAACAGTCAATATGGAACTACGTTAAAAAATATGGCAAGTGAAATAGATTTCCAGGCTCAATTAAATCAAGCCGTAGCAGATTACATTACTTTTCAAACATTAAAAATAAGACAAAAACAAAATGAAGAAAAAATTACTAAAATTATTGAAAAGCAAATTGAATTAGCAAATAAGGCCAGAACTACATTAGGGATTCCGATTGATGATCCTTACAAAGAATTTGATTTTGACAAATTTTTAAAAGGACAAACGGCTGTAGAACAATCCACATTAAATTCATTGAAATTACAAGGATCTTTTGGTGAGCAACAAATTGAAACCTATCGTGATTTGCAAACTGAAGTAATGAACTTGGGACTTGAATTGAATGATCTTGGTATGTCCGGTTTAGACTTAAATAAAGAATTAGGAAAATACAATTACCGAGTTAAACAAACAACACAAAGCACACGAAATTTAGGCACTGCAACAAAACAGGTTACAACTATGAATGATGCATTGAAGGCATATTATGAAGCAATAGAACGTGATCGTATCTCCAGAATAACTAATGCACAGGAAAAAGAAATACAAGATGTCATGACTCAATACGAAACTTTGTTTGATTTAGCAGATAAAGCCGGAAAGGACACTAAGGATTTAAAAGAACAGGAACTAAAAGATATAAATGCAATAATACAAAAATACAAGGATCAAGAAAAACAATTGTACATTGATGCACAGGCAGAAATTGACCGAGCAACTATTAGAAATGCAAACGAATTGGCCGATATTATAGAAGGTCTGCAAGAAGATAATTATAATGCTACCTTAACACAAACACAAAGAGAAATAAGAGCCATAAACGATAAATACTTTGAATTAGAAGAAAAAGCAAAAGGTAATGCAGAACAATTAAAAATTATTGCAGAAGCAAAGGCAAGAGAATTAGCAGAGGTAAATAAAAAATATGGAGAAGCTTTAAATAAAAACTTTGAACTCAGTAAGCAATATGCACAACAAACTACGGACTTCTTTAAAAAACAATCTGACGAAAGGATAGCGCTTATTGACAAAGAAATTAGCGCAGCCGAAAAACAAGCGGAGGTTTACAGGGAGTTAGCAGCCAACGGAAATATAAATGCAGAACAATCCCTTGCAGAGCAGGAGCGAATAATAGCGGAAAGCAACCAACGTAAAGAGCGAGAAATGAAACGTCAGCAACGTATGGAATTAGCGAACACTATTTATCAAACCTACGCAGGACACGCGGCACAGGATCCGAAAACAGCCTTAGCAAATACTATACGCGATGCGAGTTTATTACAGGCATTCATTAGTACGTTACCGATGTTTTACGAAGGAACAGAAGATACGGGCGCAGGTGGTGGCGTAGACGGAAAAGGAGGCTTTCACGCGGTACTTCACCCACACGAGCGAGTTATTCCAAAGAGTTTAAACGACCAAATAGGAAGTCTAACCAACGAACAATTAACGCGACTGGCTACAGATTACCAAAACGGAAGGTTAATAGGTAAGGACACGGCGCATAATTCCTTAGAATTAGCCTTATTAGTGAATAAATTAGATACACTTACCGAAGTAATTAAGCACAAACCTGAAACGAATATTCAGTTAGGAGAAATAACGCAGAGCGCAATGGAAATAGTACAAAGCACAAAGCAGGGAAATACCACAGTTTACAACCGTTTTAAAGTTAGAAAATGAGGCATTTATTAAACGGAATAGAAATAAGCCCACGTAACAGGGATTCGATAGGGGTAGTAAGTGATTTCACGGGCAACCCCGAGGTCCTTAGTTTAAACGTGGATACGGTTATTTTACCACGTGAAGCGAACGAATTAATACGTAATTGGATCCAGAATAACGGCTTATTTTTAGGAATACCGTACACGGTAGAAATGGAAAACGTTACCCTTGACTATTATATAGACCTTTCAGACCCTTCAAATAAACCCTTAATAAGACAACACGAAGTTGAGGTTAAGTTAAAAAGGCGAAATGGTAGTGATGATTTTTGGGACAAAGCACGGGGAACTTCCTTCGATTTAATGGCAAAAGATAACCCCACGTTCTTTGATTATAAAGACGTTGGGTATTTTGTTATTCGGGACAACGCTTCCTCAGATGCGTTTAACATGGCAATAAGTATCTTTTTAATCACTTTGGAATTAATTAAGGCGGCAAAAGATTTACAGGATAGGGCAGCAGAAATAGCAACGACACCCGTTCAAGGTACGTTAAAATTCGCAATACAATTGATTTACTTTATTAGCTTATTAGGTGCGTTAATTGTGTTAATGGCTCAGCTTTTCCCTATACTTTTCCCTCGAATTAAATACCTCAAAGGACTGTATTATAAAGAAATATTTAAAAAAGGATGTCAATATTTAGGTTATACGGCCTTGGATAGTACAATTTTTACATATTACCCCGGTTGGTTTACGCTTCCAATACCTTTACAAAGCACAAATGAAAGTTTTTTCGATAAGATTTCTAACAATTTACCAGACTATTTTAACTCAGGACACTGTTCAGCTTCGGACACGACACCGACATTTGGCGATTGGTTAGACGAGGTATTAAAACAATTCAATGCAAAGCTCTATATTAACCCGACTACAAAAACCGCGAGAATAGAACGCAGGGACTGGCTACAAACACAATCGAGTTTAATGTTAGAACCAGCTTTGAACCTGCAACCCGACCGCGACGAACAATTTACGTACAATACCGAAGAAACTTGGAAGCGATATTACATTAGTTACGCATTAGATTACACCGATACGCATACGGTAGACGGGCAAATGTTTGGTTATCACCATGCGGAATACTCAACAGAAAATACGATGCCAACAACGCAACCTGATTTAGTTACTATCAAAGGATTGAATGAGGTTAGAATGAACTTTTCAATGGGTGCTTACAAGGGAAATTTAGGCTTTTTGGAATTACTTGCAATACCTTTCGCCGTTTCAGTAGACGTAATAACAAACGTAATTACTTTTGGATTAGGTGGAACGAATTATTTTGCTCAAATATTAGACCGTGTAAACGCCTTAAAAATAAGCAACGAGTATTTCGGTATTACAAAAAGCCTTTACGTTAAGCCGGTGCCCGGAAACAATAGTAGAGTGAGTTTGGATAGGCTAAAATATGAAACGCATTACAGCGCAACGGCTTTGTGGGATAACTTTCACTACATTAATTTCATAGCGGATAACGATTTTATTATACATGAAGAGGCTCGAATAAGATTAAGACATTCGGAATTTGTAGCTTTGCAGAACAATAACTTTGCGTTCATAAATAACAAGTGGTGCGAGATACTACGGATTGAATGGATTGACGAAAAGAGTTACGCAAAATTAACGTATAAAGAGCCTATGGATTGGGCAAATGGAAAAGTAGAATTACTAAAAATAGACGCATGACAGAAGAGCAATTAAACCAATTTAAGGCAACGGCGCAAAACCTATCGACCTCTTTACAAGGTATTTTAGATGCGGCGCATAACGCCATTAAGGAAGTGGCGGAAACGGATCCCGAAACAGCAGACCAATTATTGAAGGATTTAGCACAAGCGCGTCAAGCAAAAGACATGAATAGCGTAAATATAATACTGAATAAATATGCCAATAGCAGTAAGTAATAAGGATTTCGAAGATATGTTTGCAAATTCGCTGAATTTCTACCAAGCGAATGCAGGAGATAAACATACGTTTACGTGTCAGATTTTAGAACAAATATCGGTATTTGACTCACCGATTAACTATTTAAGTTATACGCCAGGAACAAACCAAATAACGTGGAGCGGTGGAAACTTCTTAACGGAAGGCTTTCAGGTTGGTGACGAAATAGACGTGGTTGTTTACAATTCCAACGGAAATGTTCACGCTACGACTACGGTTGACGTTTTAGTAGTTGAGGCAAGTTATATAATAGTAGATGCGCACGTTACGTGGAAAAGTAGTACTCAGTACGTGGCTTTGATTGTTAAATACAAAACAGGAAACAAGCGTAACGGCTTAGAATTAAACCTTAACTTCATTCAACAGGCCGCTGCGTTAACGCCAAATAGCCAAATAGACGGTTCAGTAAACAGAATATTTTTTGATTTAACAGGAACTACAACGAACCAAGTTGTTACAGGTACGCAGGTCAATATAAAGTCAGGACAATACACGGTAAATGCTTCGATTAAAGACTTAACTTCTTATCCAAATGATCGCAGAACTTATACATTAACCGTTGAGTTTATTCAAGGCGGTGCGATGTCAGAAAGTTCCTTTAATTTTGGCAGTTGTTTAAAAGCGTATTTCGGTACTGTTTGGGCGCGTACCTACGGAAACCCTAACAATAATTATTCTTATGTAATTTGTGATAACGCCGACACTGGTTGGTACGATGAAGCCTACAATACGGGAGTAATTGACGCGACCTTAGTACAAGGAATTGCAACCTTAGAATATAATACTACGCAAACGGGTACTATTTCAATAGACTCAGCGAGTACAGACTTTGGATTTGGAGCGGGTTACATTCCTACGGACGATGCGTATTATAAGAATAAAACCGTAGACCAGAGCGAACTAAGCATGTTCATTGAAACCACTACGGGAACAGCACCGATTTTACTTACTTCACCAACGAACCCAACGGGAGCAGGTTACACCTTAGAATTTAGCAACCCGGTAACAGTTGGAACGGTTACAACGTGGGATTGGGAGTTCACGCCTAACAATGATTTCACAATATTTATGGAAGCCAGAAACGACGGGGATAGGTTGTTTGATGTTTGGGCAAAATACGGAACGGTAAACCTTTTGTTATTTGCGGACCAACTAACAGCACAAGCGAAACAAGGCGACCCGCTTAACATGGTAGTTCACCGCTTTGTGGATCATTCACAAAACATAGTACTTCCAGACCTTACAAAATTAGGCTTTGAAGGAAACGTTGAGGATGATATAGCGTTTTCCGGTGGCTTTATAGTACCGATTAACGTAGATATTACGTACACAAAGGCAGAAATTTGGGCAGTAAATTCAGTAAGTAATGACGAGTTTTTACTCAACAGCGTTTTATTTGATTTTACGGGCGTTCCAAAGGTTGGGGGATACTATAACATAAACCAAAGTCAAACCGTTATTACAACGCTTCCAACGACTTCTGAAAAAAGAACGGCAAGGCTCGAACGTTACGGAACTATTGATACCTTAACAGATTACGGATTTAGTATTAACTTTCCTTTCTTCTATAATTGGGAATATTGGATAGCACAAACAAATGCAGATGCGGATTTTTACCCTAATAAACAGACTAAAAATTGGGTACCGTATGGAACTGAAACCAATTGGAATTTAGAGTTAAGAATTACGGCAAACATTGACGGCTTAGATTCACAATACAAGGAAACAATAGTAATAAAGGATTACGACAGCGATGCGAATATCGACCAAACGATGCAATTAGAAGTCGTTAGCACGTCGCAAACCGTTGGAGTGATAGTAGAGGGTGAATTACACAAAGTAAGTGCGTTACACACGCTTATTTCGGGCGATTGGGACACGGTTACCGTTTGGGGAATGATAACAATTGAACCTACGGAAAGCGCCCCGCGTTGGATTTGTTCAACTGTTATACCTTTTGATAACGATTTAGCGAACCCGTTAACGCCTATTTCTGGCTCAGTGGCTACGTTAACTTTCCCGAACCCTAACGAAGCGTTAATTGAATGTTATTTCGATCCTAATAAAATTAATTTGTCTAACGGCGTTAAATTCACGTCAAAAATAAAAGGCTGCTATGTGTGATTGCTTAAATCTTACCTTCGAATACGGTAACCCACAATTAAATTACGAGTTAAGTCCAACGGGAACTTATAACGGGTTCAATACTTATGAATTTGATTACTATGGAACGACGTATTACATTTGGCACGATGCAAGTTCACCAGGTGATTGGAATATAACCGAAACAATAGGAGCGGGACCGTACTTAACTTCGATAAAAAACAACGGCAACCCGTGTCCAATAGCAACGACGCCCGTATGGTTACCGGGAACAGTTGATTACGTTGAAACCACAGACGATTGTGACGGGGATTGCGGACATGAAGACCGACAATTTTTTGAATATAAGTCGATTAAACTACCTAAGCAATGTGCGGACCAGGATAGAGGCTTAGAAGACTGTTGTTGTGAGGAATTAGTACTTGCAAAAAACACGTCAAATAGTTGGGAAACGGATAAGACGAGCGCATGGATTAAATTAAGCGATCCGGCTGACTCAGTTAGCTTTGAACTTTTTAAAGATAACGTTGCGTCAATCTACCAACCCGTAGCGGTTGCCTTCCAAAATGAACCGAATGCCTATTATACAACCATAAATTGGATTGACGTGTTAACTTCGGACGGAATAGGGTGTTATGAATTAAAGGTTGCTTATGAAATTTCGGGCATTCAGGGCGTATTCACGTGGGGAAAATATAGATTACTACCTTTCACTATCCAAAACGCGCTAACAACGGCTCGAATACGGGCAGATTTTAGCGGTTACCACGAGATAGAACAGATAAATTTTACAGGTTCTGGAGTGGAAAGTACATTTAGGTTCAATGGATATATTGGAAACCGGCAACCGAACACCGAAATTGATAACATAATTTACAATAACCGAGAAATGAAGCGTGTTATTCGTGAGAATTTAAACGAATACGAAATTTTAGTGGATCCTTCTTTGAAATGTGTTACGAAACCTTTGGTAGATTTTTACTTATTAAGTGAAAACAACTTGTTTATTTCAGATTACAACGCACATAACCACGATTACTGCATAAATGATTTACCGGTAATTGTAAGCCAGAGTCCGGAATTAACGTATTACGATTTCTCACGTAAGGCTTCGTTGAAATGCGTAGTAAGTGATAAATTTAAAAACAAAAGAACCTACTACTAAAAAATAAAAAAATAGAATATTAACTTTGAAAAAAAAATAAATCATGGCAAGTCCCTCAGTTTATCAATTAAGCGCTTCAAATGGTAGCGATTCAGTATTAACAGCAGCAAAAGGAACGTATGTATTAAACAGCACTACGGCGTATGCTAAAAATGTTCGGGCAATAGTAGTGTTAGAGGATACTGTTTTTGACCATATTAAAACAGGCGGTAATGATGTTAAAAGTACGTATATTGCTACACCTGCAACAGCAGTAAAAGCAGGAGCGATTATAACCCCGTTTAATCAAGCGGTATTTACTTCTGTTAAATTAACAAGTGGTTCGGTTGCTTTGGTATTATGATAGGGTACGGAAATAGTATGTTTTTAAATCGTCAATTTGACGGAGGCGCTCCAGCTCCTTTATTACTATTGGACACCTATCCAAATGCTGCGGTAGCTTATTCACTTAGGAAACTAAGAACAGCATATACAGGGAGTGCAATAAGAGTAAGGCGTTCAAGTGATAATGCAGAGCAAAATATTGGATATGGTTCAAACAATGTTTTAGATACGGCTGCATTGCTTACATTTTGTGGACCTGGTGATGGCTTTGTAACGACGTGGTATGACCAAAGTGGGAATGCTAATAATGCAACTCAATCAACAGCTTTTAATCAGCCTCAGATTGTTAAAGCTGGTGCAATGCTTACAACTAATGGAAAGAATTCAATTTTATTTGATGCAAACAAACTAATGAATTTAGCTTCTTCAATAACAGTTGGAGCATCCAGTTATACATCATTTGTAGGTAAACGTATCTCAAGTGGAAGTAGATTAATAGGTTTAGCAAGATGGAGTACAAGTGGTTATGCATTTTATTTATGGTCGGATAATAAATACTATTATCTTGGTAAAACAAATTCATATTTATCAAGTACATTCACCGACACAACAACTGCTCAGTTATTATTGACAGGTCAAAATTCAGTTGGCACAATGTCAATATTTAAAAATGGTAGTGCTATCACATCAAGTTCAGCGGGGTTGGTTTATTCAACATTAGTTGATTCTATTGGCGGAGCATCTGGTAACTTTTCAAACTCTAATTTGCAAGAAGCTGTTTTATACAATTCAGACCAATCAGCAAATAGAACAGGAATTGAGTCAAATATTAACACATTCTATACTATTTACTAATGGAAGTAACAGGCTACAAATACACGAATGAACAAGATGCAATAGACGCAAGAAAGCAATGTGCTGATTACTATGGCTTACCTGTTGCACCAGATGATGTTACTCAATACTGGGTTGATTATAGTACGGCAACTTTGGATAAACCTATATTTTACTACATAACTTTTGATGATAGTTTAAGAGTAATATTAGGAGAGCCAAGTACATTTGAAGTTACCGTACCTAATCCTTTTGAATAATGGAAGCATGGATAAAAATAATTAAGCAATACGGCGTAACAGGTTTACTAACTTTGTGGCTTTGGGTTACGCATAACAAAGTGGAACAGCTTGAAGCGAAGTTATACGACTGTTTGGATGATCGTAAATACTTCCAGAAACAAAATGATCGCGTAACGTTTCCTAATCAATCCGAAGCGATAATTCCAAAAGACTACCTAAGTGAGAAGATTAAAAAACTACGGGGATAAAAACCGAATAGGCAAATTAATTGCCACTTGTATTAAAGCCGTTACAGCGATTTTAGGTGCAAGTGCTATACTTTCAGAACAAAAACCGTATATTAGCCTCGGAATTCTTTGCTTAGGCGCTATTGCGAACGAGATAATTAACTTTTACGATTGGGAAAATGATTAAAAACTAAACAAATTACAATGAGTTACGAGTGGTTAAAATCTGAAACAGGTCCGAAAATATTAGTACAAGCGGTTAAATTAATTGGAGTTAAGGAATTCGTAGGTAAAACGCATAACCCTATTATATTAAATTGGGCCAAAGAACTGAAACTTTCCTCAGTATACACGAATGACGAAATTCCTTGGTGCGGTTTATTTATAGCTTATTGTGCAAAGATGGCAGGGGTCCAAGTTGTAGAACGTCCCTTGTGGGCCTTAAATTGGAATAAGTACGGAACCCAGGTAAGTGAACCAATGTTAGGAGATATTTTAACCTTTAAAAGGAATGGCGGCGGACACGTAGGAATTTACGTAGGTGAAGATGATACACATTATCACGTATTAGGCGGAAACCAAAATAATTCGGTAAGCGTTTCAAGGATAGCAAAGAGCAGGTTAAACCAGGCACGACGAACAGCGTGGAAAATAGCACAACCGGCAAACGTTCGGAAAGTGAAGTTAGCACCAAAAGGATTAATAACAGAAAACGAAGCATAATGACAAAGAAAAACGACAAGGCTAAAAAACCCGTTGAGGTGAACGTAAAAGCCAACGATAAAGAAATACACGTTAAGCGTGACGAAAGTGGCTTAGAAGCGTCCTATGAGGGTAAAAACGTGGACGTAGAGATAAAGAACACGCCAGAGGAAAAGAAATTCAAGTACGACGGCAAGAAATTAGACATAGAAATTGAAAAAACTAAGGAAGGAACTACGGTTACTGTAGATGCTAAAAACGGGATCCTGCAGACAATCGGAAAATTTATTAGCCGTATTGTGTTGCGACGTTTAAAATAGTACATTTGTTCTTCTATATTGTTTGTTTTATTGTGTTAAGAACCCTTGTTTAGGCAGGGGTTTTTTTATTAACAGAAAAAAAAGTTAAAATTTTTTTGTTAAAATAGTTGTTATATTAAAAAATATATATATCTTTGGTATATAATTAAAAACAAAACATTATGAAAACAGAAATTAAAGTTATTAGAACTTGCCAAGAAACAGGCAAAAAATCAGAAGTTACGTTAACTTATGCTTTAGAAAAATTAAAAGGTTATTGGATTGACATTGAAACACCGCTATTACAAGGTTATGCTCTTTGGACACCGTTTGCAACCTATCAAATTAAACAACCTAAATAAACAAAAAAACAAACAAAATGAACACAGTAGAAAATTATTTAGAATTTAACATGGCAGACGATAGCGTGTTAATATGTGAAAACGGTATTACTTATGTAATCGCTTTGAATTACAGGTTAGGAAGTTGGCAGTCGCATACGCCTACAATTTCAAAAGTAGTTGAATGCTACGATGAAAACGAGAATGGACTTTCTTTGGATCTTACAGAAGAAAAATTACAAGAGCTTCAAGTATTAATCAATAAAAATTACAGCCATGAAACCGCAATTTAACGATAACTATTTTCAACCGGTAAGACCAAACGTAATGAGGTGCGCCAGGTTCTGGCGAAATAAGTCGCTTAGAGGCGATTTAATGGACAAAGGCGGGAGTTTCAATATTGATTTGTACCTTCGTTATTTAGAAGCTATAAATGAACAAATGCAAAGACCTAATTTTATACCTGTTAATTTTAATAATGTACAGAAATGAGCCGTAACAATTTAACTAAGCGGGTACTAATTGAATTGGATTGGACCAATATAAACGAGTTAAAGGACTCGATGCAGAATTTAACACAACGTATCCTGGAAGGTAACGAATGTTATGAGCATATCGATAGGAGGAAATTGCACCCTGTGAAGTTTAAATTTAGTCAATGGTATTTAAGGAAGCGGGAGTACTCGGAGAAGTCAGAGGGTAATGTAACCATTCACACAATAAAAAGCAGGTTATGAATTGGGATGTACTTATTTTGTGCTTAGATTTTGTAATTATTGCAGTCGTATTACGGCACTGGTGGAATGATACTAATTGAGTTACATAGAACGCAAAAGCCTTTCGCGATATTGGTAAGCAACGAAACGTTCGGATGCCTTTACTCGATACTCTACCAAGATAGGTATTTGCGATGCTATGACTTAAGTAAATACGAAATACGTTGGTTCGTGGATAACTTATATTTGTTTAAAGTAACGCATGAAACGGGACACGGTAAAGTGTACGAATACAGGAAATTCCGTAAGAAAATGAGTCATTCGTTAAGACATAATTTTTTAGTAAGAAATCAAATAATTAAAGGGGGTTATATTTAAAAACATGGTACTAAATAAACTAAAAAGAATAAATAGAATATGCAACGTTATGAATAATTTAAGGGTTATTTCAATTAACGAGCTGCATAAAAAAATAAATACTGACGAATACCCGTGTTGTAAAAGCACCATTGAAAAAGATTTGTTTTTTATGAAAATGGAATTAGATATTGAAGTCGAAAGGATAAATCAAACAGGTATACGATTTAGTGAAAAAGTGGATCTTATTACAAGAATTAAAGATTGGATATTATGAAGGAAGCGCAGCAAATATTACACAAGACCTGGAACCAAATGCCGGATGCTAAATTAAACACGGTTAAGGACGTCTGTATTCAAAGTTTAAACCATTCGTTGAACATAGGATTGGACTACATAGGGAAGCCAGAGGACGCACTTGCATTTACAAAACGAATAAGAAAAATACAAAATGAGATTCAAGACTTTTGAACTAACGTGTGGAGCGCACAAATATTTCTACCGTTTGCACCTGCAAAGGCTTAGGAATTTTAGGATAAGAAAAAATATTTATACTAATGAGGAGTTAGATTAAAAAATAATTTTTAATTTTGCAAATAGTTCCGTCTCACAATATAGAACTTAAAGATGTTATTAAACCTCTTAATGAATGTGAAGTGAGACGCACAGGATTTAAGGGGTTTTTTTATTTACAAAAGTTTACTTGTTTTCTGAAAACATTTATTTAAAATCATGGTACAATTAGTATTTTACGGTTCTGAAAAATCTGAAACAAATGATCACGAGTTAAGATGTTTTTGTAATACGAGAAATGAAATTTTTATTGGTATTGAAATGCACCACAGTATTGAGCATTTTATTTGCTTAGATAAAGCAACGGCAATAAAATTTAGTAAAGAGTTACGTAAACAAATAGCATTGATTCAAGATGAGGAAGGGATTTAATTTTTATCGGAGTTACTGGGAAGTAGCTAACGAATTAAGCGATAAGGATAGGCTTGCATTTTACGATGCTTTATTGAAAAAACAGTTTACTAATGAGGAAACCGATTTAAACGGTATGGTAAAATTTGCCTACCTTTCGCAGAAGCATTCCATTGACAAACAGATTGATGGATATGTAAATAAGGTTAATCAATTACACCCTACCGAAGACCCTTGGCAAGGGGGTTGCGTAGGTCCTACCAAAGACCCTTCCCAACAAGAGAAAGAGAAAGTAAAAGGGAAAGTAAAAGAAAAAACTATTGAAGAGCGCAAATTACAATTTGCTTCCTCACTTGCACCTTTTTTAGAAAAATACGGACGTAGGTTATTAAATGATTTTTACCACTATTGGACCGAACACGGGGCAAAGGATAAAAAACTAAGATTTGAAAAGCAAACTACATTCGGGATTGAACAAAGATTGCGAACTTGGTATAAACGAAATCCAGAGCAATACAGCCAGGATAACGATGTCAACCCCCCGGAATATTATTTAGCTAAAAAACAAGGGTTATGATTAAGCAAATAGGCGATTCAGTAGACGAGTTAATAAACTACCGTAATGGAAAAATACAACACGGCCTTGAAATAGGTTGCCCGTTGGATGAGTATTTAAGATTTAAACCAAAGCAGGTTAATATAATTTTAGGACATGACAACGTAGGGAAAACGTATTGGATAAATTGGTATTTTTTAAACCTGGCGTTAAAACATAAATTAACGTTCTGTATTTGGAGCGGTGAAAATGACAAATGGAAAATACTACGCGACATGATCCAAATGTACTCAGGGCAACAATTTAAAACCCTAAGTGAAAAAGAAATAATTAAACACGCAACTTATTTAGAGCAGTTTTTTCAATTCGTAGATAATAAAAAGTTATACAAACCGGAAGAAATTTTAAAGATATTTCAGGAAAGCGAATGTAAGGTTGGGTTAATAGACCCGTTCACGGGACTCGATAGGCAAATGACCTACGAAGGAAACTATAATTTTATGAATGAAGTTAGGAAAGTAGTTAATTTTACAGGTATGACAATATACATAAATACGCACCCGAACACAGAAAGCGGAAGAGGTGGAAACGTTTACACGGAAGGCGAATGGAAAGGTAACTTAAAACCGCCAATGAAGGATCATGTAGAAGGTGGAAAAGCATTTAGTAACCGTTGCGATGATTTCTTTGTTATTCACAGATTAGTAAAGCACCCGACAATGAAATACGTCACCTGGGTAAATGTGGAAAAGGTTAAAGATATTGAAACAGGTGGAAGGCATACCGGATTAAATGAACCAATTTTATGTAATTTTAATAGTGGATTAGGCTTCGAAGTTGGCAACGTGGATCCATTACAGCAACACAGACCGAAAAGCAATTTATTCCCGGCTCAGAATCCTCAAAAAGTAATTAACTTAGATATTGTAAACGGAAAAGAAATAATGAGTACCTCAGACAAATTAAAACTAAAAAGCAATGACCCCTTCTAAATTAGATTTATTGGATATAATCACAGCAAAGGTAAACGTAAATACTGTATTAATGCGTATTAAATTAACCTTAGAAGAAATAAAGCAGAAACAACCAACGCGCCTTGACTACATTGAACCAATGGAAAAAAGCATTGAACAACTAACCGATAGTTATTTAGTTTTTACGGAACTTGAAAACGATTGGCGCCAGAGCAGACAAAGGAACTTAGACCTTGAATTAATAGTATTAAAACAAACTAAGGAAATAGAGGAGTTAAAGGAAATAGTAGAAACACAAAATAAAATGAATGAATTGTGAGGTGCAAAAACTGCAAACAACTATTTGAGCCGGTCAGATTCAATCAAAAGTATTGCTTCGAACCAGAATGCGTTAAAGTTTGGGTAACTACCGAACAGGAAAAGCAATGGAAAAAAAAGAAAGCAAAGTTAAAGGTTGAGCTAATGACAAAAAAGGATTACGAAAAAATCCTTCAACAGTTAGTAAATAAATACGTCCGAATGCGGGACAAGGGTCAACCGTGTATATCGTGCCAAAAACCAATCAAAGGTAAAATGGATGCGGGACACCTATACGCCGTCGGAAATTACCCCTCAGTACGTTTCAATTTAAAAAATATAAACGGTCAATGTATAAACTGCAACCAATATAACGGGGGTGCAATTAATGACTATCGATTAAACTTTGTACTAAAATACAGCCGTGAAGATTTAGAGGAGTTGGATATATTAGCTCACCAACAAAGGCAATATTCAGTAACTGAAATAAAAGAAATGATCCAGGAATTTAAGGAGCTGACAAAAAATTTTTAAAAAATATTTTCTAAAATAGTTGCTATATTAAAAAATATATGTAATTTTACGGAAACAATAAAACAAAACACAATGAAAACAATATCCGAATACCAACTAAAAAAAGTTAGTTCCGATTTACCAAAGGTGAAAGTAAACAATTCACAAATTGCTGCCGATTACATTCGTCAATTTTATTTTGACGATATATCGATATATGAAAGTTGTTTTGTACTATTGCTTAATAGAGCAAACGATACGATAGGATACGCAAAAATATCCCAGGGCGGAGTAACAGGAACTATAATTGACACGAAATTAGTTTTTAAATATGCGGTGGATAGCTTAGCGAGTTCACTTGTAATTTGCCACAATCACCCGAGCGGACAATTAACACCGAGCCAGGACGATATAAACATAACAAAGCGCATAAAAGAAGCCTGTAAGTTATTTGATATGTGCCTTTTGGATCACATTATTTTAACCGAAGAAAGTTATTACAGCTTTGCAGATAATGGCGACTTATGACACCAGAAGTTTACCAAGAAATTCAGGACTTAAAAAACGAAATAACACAATTAAACAATTTACTCATGATAACTTTTTTTGAAGAGCAGACCCACGAATTAACTAAAGAAGAAATGGAGTTAATTCCTATCGTAGTACATGGCTTTCGTCAGTACAAGAAAAATAACCCTATCAAAGCGGATTTAATAGTTCAGCGCATGAACTTATTTTTAGAAAATAACGGTTACAAAACACGATTAACACAACCGAGGTTAAGAAAGTTAGTTAACTATATTCGTACAAATGGCTTAATTCCGCTTATAGCGACCTCTAACGGCTATTTCACGACTGAATGTAGGGAAACTATTGCCGACCAAATAAAAAGCCTCCAGGAACGCGCAAATTCAATTAACAGATGCGCAGAGGGGTTAAGTAAATTTCTTTAAATAAATTAGTTTATATTAAAAAATATTAATTATCTTTGCAACACAATAAAAACAAATAATATGAAAGAAGTAATTAAAGCGTTCGCGCAATTTCAAAAAGAAGTTCCGGTAATTCACAAAGGAACCCAGGGCTACGGTTACTCGTATGCCGACCTTCCAACGATTTTGGAAGTAATTAACCCTTTATTAGATAAGCACGGTCTTACATACGTGCAGAAATTAAACACAAAAGAGGGGATAACGTACCTTAGTACAACGATAGTTCACATTGAAAGCGGTGAAATGATTGACAGTTGTGTTGAGATACCGAGAATAAGCATAGCAAAAATGAATGATTACCAATCTTTTGGATCGGGAATTACTTATTTTCGCAGGTACTCGTTAGCCGTAAGCCTTTCGTTGGTAACAGACGTGGATAACGATGCAGCAGGGGAACAGGTTAAGAAGGAAACAACTAAGCCAGAGCCACAGCAACCGCCAAAGTTATCCGTAAATCAATTTAATCAGTTGGTAGGTCATATAATGAACGGAACGGAACACCCGAAACACGGAACTTTTACCGTAGAATTAGCCAAAAAGCTATACGACCTCAGTGAAGAACAGTTACTAACTTTAAATGACCTGTAAAATGAAGCATAGTTGGTTAATAAGACCCTCCGAATTAGGGGGGTTAATGACTCAAGGTAGAAAAAAAGAAGAACTTTGGGGTGAAACAGCACTTAAAATTATTCAGAAAAACGTACTATTCCACAAGTGGGGAGTTGAGGAGCCTATTGTAATGACAAAACAAATGGATAAAGGTATTTACAACGAAGCGCAGAACATGGAATTAGCGGCACGGGTTTACGGTTGGTTAGACGTAGACACCAAACAACCAAAGAAACGACTTGTAAACGAGTTTTTCATAGGTGAACCAGATCACAATGGAATAAACTTAGTGGATATTAAATCGAGTTTTTCAGCGGATACCTTTCCATGGTTCGCAAACCCTGAAAATAAAGCCTACGAATATCAATTACAGGCTTACATGGACTTAACAGGACACCAGGAAGCGGAATTGGTTTACGTTTTAAGTAATCACCCGGAGCATTTAATTAGATCCGAAATAAAACGCCTAACATATTACTTCGTTGACAGACCTCACGAGTTTAATTTTGCTACTTCTATTGAAGATTTATGGACGTATGCAGAGGAAAAAGCCACAAAAATAGTAATGAAAGAAGCTATTGTTGACCATATTCCAGAGGAAAAGCGTGTACGTAGGTTCACAATTAAACGAGATAATGCACTAATCGAGTTGATGCACGAACGAGTAATTGAAGCACGTAAAAAGTTTGACGAATTAATGAACGAATTATGACACCACAAGAAAAAGCAAAAGAATTAGTTGAAAGAATGTTCAATGTAGACTTACAATGCGATAACGAAGCAATGTGTATGCTATATCCACACGCTATAAAATGCGCATTGATTGCAGTAGACGAAGTATTAGAATCAAATCGCTACCATTCAGATTACGATTGGTGGAAGGAAGTAAAACAGGAAATAGAAAAATTATGAAAGAAGAGTTTAAAAAAACAACCGAAGAAAAAGAAAAGCTGAAACAGTTGAAAAAAGAGTATAAATTAAAACAAAAACAAAATGGAAAAAAAGGATAACAGCGGGGCGTTGTTTACAAACGACAAAAAGCAAAAGGAAACACAACCGGATTTAAACGGGAAAGTAGTTATTGCAGGAACTGAATATTATTTAAGCGCCTGGAAGAAACAAACCAAAGAAGGTAAAAATTATTTAAGTTTATCATTTAAACCAGTTGAGGACCAAGTTAAAAACACGGTAGACGACTTTTTAAACTTTTAATATGAATTTATCAGACTTAAACAATTACACGCGATCAAAGATTATAGAGTACTTGCACGATAATAAGATGAGCGTTAACGCATTCGCGAAGCAGGTTGGAGTTTTTCAGCCTAATTTGTTAGTGTTTTTAAACGGTAAAACCTTATCCAGCAAGTCACTTGAAAAGATTTGGGCGTACTTTGAAAGCAGGGGAGTGAAATAAATCCCCTTTTTTTTGTTAGTATTAATATTATTTAATATATTTGTAAAAAATAAACACAATGACAATAGAAGAAACTAAAGACATGATTGAAGGAATGCAGGATCGCATTGCCACTTTCGCAGATTGCGCCACAATGGCTGCTAAATTCGGACACGAAAGATTAGTAGAAAAATACGTGCATCGAGTAGCGTTATGTTCACGAGGATTAAAACGCCTACAACTTCACCTTGAAGGCTTAAAACACGAAAATAACGCGATATGAAACAGACAGCAGTAGAATGGTTGGTTGAGCATTTAAACTTAGATGAAACATCACCTAATTATAATAATTTGACAATCGAAAAAGCCAAGCAAATGGAAAAGGAGCAGATAATAGAGTTTGCAAATAATTATGGATTTGACATTTGTGCTTATGATTATGAAAGAGCAGAACAATACTACAACGAAACCTTTAAATCAGAATAAGATGAAAGTAAAAGAGCGCCTATTACTTTTCTTTGCAGGTATTGGAGCCTTTGAATTACTTAAATATTTAATATCTTTAATTAAAAACTAACATGAATAAAGATACTTTTCACTTCGATTTCGATAACAAATTAGCCTACAAAAACAACGAGGTAATTGGAGAAATAGAAAGCCATGACGACACTGTTATTAACGTTCGCCTTCCAGATGGAAACGAGCAAGAATTCAGGCTATACGTACCCAAAGAAAAAAATACTAATTTTGAGTCATGAAGCAGAAACTAAAAATTGCAGCCGGTATAATACTTATTCCAATATTTACAACCTTGTTTTTAACAGATAGGTTTATACTATTATTTTTTCCCTGGAAGAAAATGGATAACATTCGAGAATGGATGTTTGACGCTGAAAAAGCAACGCATTCCGTTTACAGGTTAATGTTTGCACTATCAATTTACGGGATCTATAATTTAATATTTTAATACCAAAACCCAAACAAATGGTAACAAAAGTAAAAGTAAGTGAGGTTAAACCAAACCCAAAAAACCCACGAGTAATAAAAGACGACAAATTTAGAAAGTTAGTTAAGTCAATCGAGGAGTTCCCTGACATGCTAAATAAACGCCCTCTAATCGTTTTTACAGACGTAGATAACAAATACGTTGTCTTAGGTGGTAATATGCGCTTAAAAGCAATAAATGAGCTAAAATTAAAAGAAGTACCGATAATAGTAGCAGACGAATGGACGGAAGAACAAAAAGCGGAGTTCTTAATTAAGGACAACGTTGGGTTCGGTGAGTGGGATTGGGACAACCTGGCTAACGAGTGGGATCCAGAAAAATTAAACGAGTGGGGACTTGAAGTACCAATTTATAACGACGTTAATTTAGATGACTTTTTCGAAGAAAACAATACACCAGAGGATAAAGAAGAAAAATTTGACATTTTATTACAATACTCCGAAGAAGATTACGCGGAAGTAATTGAATTATTTGAAAAGAAATCCGGCTCAAAAGAAAAAATTGTGTTGGAATTGCTTAGAAAATAGTATCTTTATATTAAATAAAATAAACATGAAGACAACAGTTATAATTCAATTTGAGGTTGAGGGGTTTCACCACTATCCAAATGCACCGCAGGAAGTTAATTTTTTATCACACAATCACCGACATACATTTATAGTAAAAGCAGGTTATTTGGTGGAAGATTTAAACCGTGAAAAGGAAATTTTTATCGAGCGTGATTACATAAAAGAATACTTAACAGAATGTTTTGGAAGCCCGTGTCAATTTGGAGCGA